>JFJP01005307.1_pt1 | contig 109407 bp, 105 predicted proteins | sample 431651 | NCBI WGS metagenome assembly JFJP01 (sample SAMN02602958, study PRJNA72255) | Microbial mat metagenome, whole genome shotgun sequencing project. | biome: fresh water; feature: sink hole; material: water; isolation source: purple microbial (photo- and chemosynthetic) mats found in...
GACGGTCGGCCGGTTCCAACTCCAGGCATCTCTAACGCATCCGGGAAATTTGTGCAACGACTGCCACGCAGCATTCATTCATAGTGGCCGCGAAAATGCGCCTCAGCAACCAAGTCTGGTGACAAGCATTCGTCGATCAAAAATTCCCAAAGGACCTGAATCGCTTGGGCCATCAAGAAGTATTTCAGGTTTTAGAGTGCGTGCGTTATGTCAATAGTTGCGTTACAATAAATATTAACGTATTCATTAAGGATTGATCATGAGCCTGAACGCAAGCGATGTGGTACCCATTAGCGAAGCACGTGCCCGTTTGACAGAGTTGGCCGAGGAAGTTGTTGATGGTGCGGAAAAAGTGCTTACAAAGAACGGCGTCAGTTATGTTGCAATCGTTGATGCAAGAAAACTCGACTACTACCATGCCTTGGAGGACGAGCATGCGAATTTGGTGTTGCTCTCGGAGGCGGAAATTGGCTTACGCCAAGTCCTATCAGGGCAACGAATTGAACCCTCTGAGCTAGACACGATTTTGGCGATCTGATGGCGCTTCCTGTCCATGCAGAAGTTGGCGCGGTTCCGAATTTCGGACACAACCTGATGGAGGCCAATGCCTTTTTCGTCGTTCAGGATGCCGATTCAGCGGCCATCAGATTTGCAAAACTGAAGAGTGAATTGCGTGAAATGCGGACTATGCTCAGTTGGTCCCCAGCTTGCGGTCGTCCTGCCAGGTTTTTGAAAGTGCGTTCTGTCCAAGCGCACCTCAGGGTAGAGGCAATTGTGGATTTGGCAAAGCAAGCGGGGTTACCGTTTTTGCGCGAGTATGTTGTGGACAAACACATTGTCTTGTATGCCCACTCTGCCACAGAAGTCGTTTTGCTCGCACTGAAACACCAACGACAGCTGATTTACAGTGTTGTGCAATAGTGACGAATAGCCGTGACGGTGTCATCTTCCTGGTTGTGTGGCCGACGGCGATACACCAGAAGAACCCATTGCAGATGCTCGCGGTGCGTTTGATTGCTGGATGGATGCGCACATTGCGGGCGGTCGTCCGGGTCCAAGTCCAGGCATCACTAACGCATCCGGAAAATTCGTGCAACGACTGCCACGCAGCATTCATTCTCGACTTCAGCATCAGGCCAAAGCTGAAGGAGTGAGTCTGAATCAGCTTGTGACCGCCTATATTTCCGAGGGATTGGGCCGGCATAGCACGGAGCGCCAGCCCCATTCGGCAATTTCGCCCTGAATGGCCCGGCTTAAACCGCAATAAAAATCACGCCACAGCGGCCGACCCAAGGTCACCAAAGTTACTGATTTTGACCGCGCCATCTGGAAAGCGCGCAACCACCTCCAACTGCCCACCCATTGCCTCAATGTGACTACGCAGGGTTGACAGATACATGTCCGTGCGCTTTTCCATTTTGGCGATGGACGGCTGCTGGACGTGCAGCACCTCGGCCAGCATCTTTTGGGACAGCCCACGCGCCTGTCGCAGTTCGTTCAGAGGCATTTCGGCCAGCATTTCCTGTGCCTTGGCCCCAGCCCGAGCCTGGGCTTGGGGCGACATGCGCGAGCGCAAATCAGAGAATTTGTTAGCCATTGATCAGCCCTTCCTTTCGAAGTTGCTCAAGGTGCTCGTCGTAGAGTCCGTCCGCGATAGGGATCTGTACGTCATACCACCGGTCGTCTCCAGTCTTGTCCCCTCCTATCAGCAAGATGGCCGAACGCCTAGGGTCAAACGCGTAAAGGGTTCGATACGGTCGCCCATCATGCTGCGTGCGCAATTCCCGCATGTGGCTGTGTTTCGACCCGTTGAGCCCGCTGCTGTGAGGGAAACGCAAATTCGGGCCGCGATCTTCCAGCAATCGCACGGATGCGTCCAGCGACTCCTGCTCATCTTCGGACAGGGCGCGCCACCACTCGCCAAATTCGTCGGTGTACTCAACATCCCACTTCATCGGCGAAGTATAGCCTCCACGGAATATGCCGTCAATGGAATGCAATGATGAAAAAAGATGAAGGCAGCGGCGAGTGGCTCGGAGCTGAAGGAGTGAGTCTGAATCAGCTTGTGACAGCCTATATTTCCGAGGGATTAGGCCGGCATAGCGCAGTTTGAAATCAACTCAGCGCGTTCATTGCTGAGAATCCAGAGGTTGTCTTGGCCAATTCTGCGAGCTATGCAAAAGGCGCATGATTTCGATGATCTGCCCGTTGATCCGAAACACCGCAACAAATGGAGTCTTGGAAATAACCAATTCGCGGGTGCCAGGCTTGCGACCAGGACGTCCAGAGATTGGCGGATCTCCAACCAATGCCATTACTTGCTGTTCGATTGCATCACCTTGTGAAATTGCGGCGATAGGGTTGACTTTGGCTATGCGTTCGATCTGCGAATCCCGATTTGCAATGGCCTTGGGTAGCCATCGCAGAATCAAACTGCACCCCCGGTCATCTTGAGCAATTCAGCGCGCCTCTTTGACCATCTAGCCTGAGCATCTTCATTGGAAATCCATTGAGTATCCGGATCATCGGCCTCATTGATTGCCTGATCAATTTCGGCGCTGAACCACTTTTCATAGGCTGCTGCGTCATGTGCTGTCTTCAGGCGCAGGGATGCTGCTGCATTAGTTCGCACGTTTTTAGCAGGATCAAATTGCGAAGCATCTACTTGGTATTGCATCAATCCAATGCCGCGCAAAAACTCGACCAGCGTGTCGAGTCTGCGAAAAATCCGGACTTGCCCACGCCTCACAGACAAAGCCTTCTGTACATGCCCAAACATCACCACAACCCCCCACCCGCCAGGTTGTCCAATGACGTTGGCCCCCTTGATTGCACCGGATTGCACGAGATTTAGCAGTGTTGTCTGGTCAATTGTGTCAGAGACTGGCATGGCGGACCTTTTAATTACGTGTTAACCAATTCATTGTAAACCAGTTACCAGAAGACAATATTTTGATCACACGCAAAAAGAATGTTGGTTGCCTTCAGCATCATGCCAAAGCGGAAGGCGTGAGTCTGAATCAGCTTGTGACAGCCAATATTTCCGAGAGATTGGGACGGCATGGCGCTGTTTGAAATCAACTCTGCACGTCCATTGCTGAGAATCGGGTTTGCAGGCGTTAGACTATTCTGTACCGCTGTCAGAGTTGTCCCTCGACCCAAGTGGCGAACTCGGTCAAATCGCTCAATAACCGCTGCGCCTGGGCCGTCGATCCGGCTCGCGCGCCATATTGCGAAGCATCTTTGTTCCCCAGAATACGCCGTAACCGATTTTCTTGAGCGGCAGGAAGCGCAGCGCCAAGTACATCTCGCAAAAGCTTCAACGCCGCCATGTGGTCTTGTTGATTGATGACGTTTGCGCGCTTGGCCGTTACACAATCAGCGTATGCAATTGCGCCAATAACAATCTGACTGATGATCGGGTTGGCGTCAGTCCACCGATTTTCTGATACCGACACGCGTCATCATGGCAGTGGCTTTCTTAGTTGAGCGACATACTGCTCCGGGCTCACGCCCTTCAATACTTTGGCATCGTGAACGACGTTGCTCCACCAAGCATCACCCTGCGATAGCCGCGCAACATCTGAACTGGCCAAGCCGACGACAGAACAGGTGATGTAAAGTCGGTCCTCTAGCTTTTTTTAAACTGATTCAACGATCGACTGGCGGAAGAACATTTCCCCCTTGAACGCCATAATCTGCCTGATGAGACGAGCAAAGCTTCGTGCGTATTTTGTAATAGCCCTGGCGGGGGTTCTCCTGACGATGTGCGCATTGCCCAGCCTCCGTTGGCTGTTGCGCGGTGAGCCTGATGGCGCGCTGTATGGCTACACGGATACGATGCCAGCAAGGCCACAAAATTTTCAGGCAGCGTACTTCGACCGGTCGTTGCAACGCTGGGCAGAGCGCTATTTCGACGTCCACCTGGGGTTTCGCGCCGCCCTGATTCGCAGTTTTAACGAAGTCAACTTCGCGCTGTTTCGCGAGGCGCCCAGGCTCAATCTTTTTTCTACCCCGGAAAAGGGTCTGTACAGCCGCATGTCGATAGACAGCCTGAATGGCGAAATCAGACAGAGAAGTGAATGGCAAGCCGTTTACCAGGTACATGCGCAGAAACTGTTGCGTTTGCAAGCGCTTATCGAGGCGCAAGGCAAGCACTTTCAGGTGGTGATCGCCTCCAGCAAGCCTTATGTTTACCCTGATGCCTTGGGGGACAAATTTCTGCTGGGGGGCGGCGCGCAAGCGTTTGCACGCGCTGCCAGCTTTGGCGAGGCTCTGCAAAAGCAGGGCGTTCATGTGATTGACTCAGGCCCCATGCTGCGCGATGTGATGGCAAAAACAGGCCTGCAAACCCACCCGGATGCGGGTGTGCATTGGAATTTTTATGCCGGTTGCCTGGTGGCCCGCCGGCTTATTGAGAACATTCGGCCCACTGACAACCGCCCTGGCATTACCGTAATCGAATGCCTCCCCAAGCTGGCACAGCCGCAGGGCATTGATGCCGATGGCTTAAGCCTGCTTAATGTCTGGTCAAATGGCGGCCTTAATGCTCCCACGCCCTTCCCGCAGATTCCCAAACCCGCCTCCAGCCTGGCCCGACAACCACGCATGGTGTTTGTGGGTGACAGCTTTAGCGACCAGATTCGCTACGCCCTGAAGCAAGGCGGGGCATATTCGCACCTGGTTATGTCAGGCTACTTTAGAACCCGCGAGGTGGACGACGCGCTGGGCGGCACGGTGGTTGCCCCAGATAACCATGCCAATGAAGCCGAGGTGCGCGCCACGTTGACACAAGACATTGCCGCCAGCGATGTGGTGGTGCTGCAGATGGTGGACTACAACGTGATCCACCTGGGCTTTGGGTTGGCAGACTACCTGCTTGAGCACGGTTTGGGCGACGGTAGCCTTCAAATTACGCAGACCACCGGCGCCTTTGAGCGCGAAACGGTTGGCGCTGAATGGTGGCATTGGGTTGGCAAGAAGGTGACGTTTTCTTTCAAGCCGACACTGCGTTCTGAGAAGGGCAAGCAGTCGCAGTTGCGGTTTCTTTACGGCACGCGTGGCAAACAAACGATCACCGTGCAGGTGCAGGGGCGCGATGGCTCTACGCAGCGCGTGCTGGCAAGTGGCGCGGCTGACGCGTATGTGCCGTTTGATGCCACCATCAATTTGCCGCCAGATCAGATTGAGAGCATCAGCTTTGAGACCAGTGGAGCGGCGTCGCCATTGGGTAATGGCGACCCACGGCTGGTGGCCTGGCGCATTGGTAATGTGACGGTGAAGCCGCTGTAACGCGCCTGTAACGCCCCAGTAGACCCATGCTATTTACGTCGCCACTATTTTTGTTTGCGTTTTTGCCGGTGCTGTTGACGGTGTATTACCTCGCGCCGCGCTCCATTCAGGTGAAAAATGCGGTGGCGTTGGCGGGCAGTGTGTTGTTTTTCTCATGGGGTGAGCCGCTGTTTGTCTTTCTATTGTTGGCGGGTGTGTTCATAGACTACCGGGCGTCGAGAATTCTGGAGCCAGGGGCGGGCTACGGAAACAGCGTCAGAAAATGGGTGCTTATAGGGGCAATTGCGCTGAATGTGCTGTCGCTCCTGGCTTCCAAGTATCTGGACTTCATTGTGATCGAGGTGCTCACGCCCCTGAGCCCGTGGCTGCACTGGGAGGTGGCGCCACCGGGTTTCCCGTTGCTGTTGGGGATTTCGTTCATCACGTTTCACCGCATTAGCTACCTGGTGGATAGCTACAAGGGCAGGGCAGTGCCGCCGCGCGGGTTTCTGGATTGCGCGCTATATATCTTTCTGTTTCCGCAACTTATAGCGGGGCCCATCATTCGCTACCACGACATTGGTGCCCAGATACACGACCGGCGCCACACGCCGGAACTGTTTCTCACCGGATTTGTGCGCTTTAGCGTGGGGCTGCTGAAGAAGGTGATCATCGCCGACCCACTCGGCCTGCTGGCAGACCGGGTGTTTGCCATGCCGGCGGGCGAGCTGACGCCCTTGTATGCGTGGGGCGGCATTGTGGCCTACACGCTACAAATCTATTTTGATTTCTCGGGCTATTCCGATATGGCGCTGGGCTTGGGGCGCACGATGGGGTTTAGCTTCCCAGAGAACTTCAACCGGCCCTACATTTCCACCAGCGTGACCGAGTTTTGGCGGCGCTGGCATATTTCGCTTTCCAGCTGGATGCGTTTGTACCTTTATATCCCGCTGGGTGGCAACAAGGCGTCTGCCGCGCGCATGTATCTGAACCTGTGGATTGTGTTTCTGATTTCTGGCATTTGGCATGGTGCGAGCTGGAACTTTATTGCCTGGGGGGCTTACTACGGGTTTTTCTTGAGTGTGGAGCGCCTGTTGGCCAATAGCAGGTTGGCTGACATCAAGGTGCACTGGCTCGCCCGGCAGGCGCTGACGATTTTCATCGTGATGGTGGGTTGGGTGTTGTTTCGGTCGCCCACGCTCACCGTCGCCAAAGATTATCTGGCGGTGATGTTCTTGCTGGCACCGGCAGAAGTGCCTTACCCGCAGCCCTGGGGGCTGGTGTTCTGGAACCGGGATATTGCGACGATGGCGCTGGGCGCCTGCCTCGCTTGCGTGACGCTGCCCAAATGGGCGCGGCAAATCCTTCCGTCGCTGCAAGATGCGTGGAGCAGCAACCCGTCGCCGCAAGGATTTGTTGGCATATCCGCTCAGTTTGTGGTGTCAATCGTTGCACTCACCGTGGCCGCCGCTGGCATTCTCAGCTCAGACTACTCGCCGTTTTTGTATTTCAGGTTTTAGAGTGCAGTCAATGGCCGCAGTAAGGCCTTCGGATAAGCAATAATCGCCCTTGTTCTCTCATTTGCTACCCCTGGTGCGTAGCCACAGTTTCGACTGAAAGCCTCACATGACCCAAGCGTTAGCCCAACAAGATGCCAGCCAGATGATGATTGGCGAATTGCTTGTGGCCCAGGCTTTGGTGGCTGCGGACGAGGTGGCCCGGGCGCTGGCGTTTCAGCGCCAGGTGGGCGGGCGATTGGGTGCGGTGTTGGTGCGCATGGGCGCGTTGTCAGAAGACCAGTTGCTGCCGCAGCTTTCCGAACAATTGGGGATGACCGTGCTGGGCTCGCAGGAGCTTGCAGCCCACGCCACTGCCATGCGTGAAACGGTAGAGGGCTGCAGCCTGTCGCGTGCATGGCTTCTGGCGCAGGAACTGGTGCTGTGGGTTTCTGCCGACGGCGTGCTGCACTGCGTGGCACGCAACCCGCTGGACAGCAATTTGCGTGAGGCCGTAGCCGACGCTTTTTCCAATCACACAGCGGTGTGGCACCTTGCCCGAAGCCAGGATCTCGAGGCGATGCTGCGCCATTTGCAGGCCGAGGGTGCCGATGGACGGCCGGACGATGTGGCGCACCTGCGCGAGTTGGCCGAGGAGGCGCCGGTGGTGGAGTTGCTCAGCGGCATATTTTCAAGTGCCGCTGATGAAGCGGCGTCTGACATTCACCTGGAGCCGGGTGAGCAGCGTTTTGTGGTGCGCTACCGCATTGACGGGGTGTTGCAGCCGCATCTGGAGCTGCCCCGTGAGCGCATGGATGCGTTGGTTTCGCGTATCAAGCTGGTTTCTGGCCTGGACATTGCCGAGCGGCGTTTGCCGCAGGACGGGCGTATTTCGGTGCGGGTGAGTGGTGCCGAGCTGGATGTGCGGGTGTCGGTGATTCCCTGCGCGCAGGGCGAGTCGGTGGTAATGCGGCTGCTGCCCAAGGAGCGTGCGCAGCTGCAGCTGGCCACGCTAGGCATGGAAGCCGACCACCTGGCTGAGTTTGCTCGCACAGCTGCGCAGCCGCACGGCATTATTCTGATTACCGGTCCAACGGGTTCGGGCAAGAGCACGACGCTCTATGCAGCGCTGGAAGGGCTGAACGACCGGTCGCGCAAGATTGTGACGGTGGAAGACCCGGTGGAGTTTCAGATGCGGGGGGTGGTGCAGATACAGACCCACACCGAGATTGGCTACGATTTTGCCCGCGCGCTGCGCGCCATTTTGCGGCACGACCCGGACGTGATCATGATCGGTGAGATGCGCGACGCCGAAACGGCAGAGATTGCCGTGCAGTCGGCGCTGACAGGGCATCTGGTGTTGTCGACTTTGCATACCAACGATGCTGCCAGCGCTTTTAGCCGCTTGCTCGACATGGGGTTGGAGCCATTTTTGGTGGCTTCTTCCGTGCGCGCGGTGGGTGCCCAGCGCTTGGTGCGCAAGCTGTGCAGCTGCGCCCAGCCGGCCCAAGCGGACGCGCCGTTGGAGCATATGGCACGGGAGCTTGAGTCGCGCTGCAGGTCATTGCTGGGTGCTCCAGCGCAGTGGCGCGTTGCGGCTGGCTGCCCGTTGTGCCGCGGCACAGGTTACCGTGGGCGGCTGGGCATCTATGAGTTCATTGATGTGACGGAGGCGCTGCAGCAGGCCATCATGCGCCGCGCACCGGCTGCCGAGGTGGCGCAGCTGGCACGGGTCAACGGTAGCCGCAGTCTGCGCGAAGACGGTTTGGTGAAGGCCTGGCGTGGTTTGACCAGCGTGGATGAAGTGATGCGGGTGACCGGGCTTGACGGTGAGGGTGAGCCTTAAGTGGGAACCGCAGTCGACTTTAAGTACGAGGCGGTGAATGCGCAGGGACAGGCTGCGCAAGGCCAGATCTCGGCGCAGGACGCGCAGGAGGCCATGCGGTTGTTGCAGCAGCAGGGGCTGACCCCGACACTGCTGGAGTCTGCTGGCGCTGGTGGTGTGAGAGCATCCGGGAAGCGTAGCAAGGCTTCGACCCAGGACAAGCGGCTGATGATGCGGGAACTGGCCACGCTTTTAAAGGCGGGCGTTCCGCTGGGGGAGGCTGTAGAGTCGTTGGCCAGTGCCCACCAGGCAACGCAGGTGGGTGAGGCGTTGGACCAGGTGCATGCCGGGTTGCGCGCGGGTGAGAGGTTTTCCCTCGCACTGAAAGCGGCTGGTCTAGGCTTGCCAGAGTACGTGATTCAGATGGCTTCTGCGGCTGAGATGACCGGCAAGCTGGCAGAAGCGCTGGCAGATGCTGCCACGCAGATGGAATACGAGGAAACCGTGCGCTCCGAGATGCGCAATGCGCTGATTTATCCGTCGGTGCTGGTGTTTTCGGGCATTGGCGCGACGTTGCTGACGTTTGTGGTGGTGGTGCCCAAGTTTGCCAATATGCTCAAGAGCAGTCGAGCGGATTTGCCTGCGCTGTCGGTGTGGGTGCTGCAGACAGGTCTATTTGTCAAGGCCAATCTGCTGTGGCTCGGCTTGGGAGTCGCGGCAGTTGTGATGGGGCTCGTGGTGATGTTGTCCAACCCGGTGACACGCATGCGCGTATGGGAGCGACTGGTGCATGTGCCGTTGATAGGGCGGTGGTTGGTGGAGATTGAAACCGGCAAATGGGCGGCGTTGTTGGGCATTTTGCTGGAGAATCGGGTGCCTATTGTGAGGGCGATGGAGCTTGCACAGGAGGCGGTGCGCCTGGGCTCCATGCGGATGAAGTTGCAGGGCGCCTTGCGCGATATTCGGGCGGGGAAAAGGCTTGCAGATGCCCTGGCGTCCACCGGCATTCTGGCGGCGACCGGTATCAACTTGATTCGGGTCGGGGAGCGCTCTGGTGCATTGGCGCCCATGTTGCGTGCCCTGGCCACCCTGTACGAGACGGCGGCGCGTGTACGGCTCAAGCGGTTTTTGATTTTGCTGGAGCCCGCAGCGATTTTGATCATTGGGGGGGTGATCGGAACCATCATGATCGCAATCATGATGGCCATCACGGGGTTGAGTACGGCGCCAGGTTAAGGGCGGTTTTTCTGGATAATGGTGTATGAATAAAATTAAGTTCAAGCGCGCAGCGGGCTTTACCCTGATCGAAATGTTGGTGGTGCTGGTCATCATAGGCCTGCTGGCGGGGTTGGTTGGCCCCAAGTTGTTTGGCAAAGTCGATTCGTCAAAAGTGCAGACAGCACAAACGCAGGTGAAGATGATCAAGGGAGCGTTGGAGTCCATGCGCCTTGACATCGGACGGTTCCCTTCCGCGCAGGAGGGCTTGGCTTTGCTGAATGCACAACCACAGGATGAAAAGGCGCGCAACCGGTGGCGCGGCCCCTATCTGGAATCTGAGTTGCCCTTGGACCCCTGGGACAACCAGTACCAGTACGCTGTGCCGGGGGCTAATGGCCAAGCGTTTGCCTTGTATTCTTTTGGTGCGGATGGTCGTCGTGGGGGAGAAGGACTGGACGCCGATGTGGGCTTGTTGCCGCCCCAGTGATGTGCCAGCGTCATGGCCCCGCGCGCGCCTCGGGGTTCACACTGATTGAATTGTTGGTAGTGCTGCTCTTGGTCGGCATGCTAACTGCAGTGGTGTTGCCCAATATGGAGAGGATGGCCAGCAGTGCCCAGCGCACAACGGAGCGTGATGCTGTGGTTGGGCGACTGGGTGATTTGGGGTATGAAGCGTTCTTGACGGGCAAGACGATTGTGCTGGGCAACAGTCCGGTAGCGGGGGCTTCTCAGGCCTGGGTTGAGTACCCGGTCGCTTTGCCAGAAGGGTGGCGCATCAAGGTGACAACTCCTGTGGTGTACAGTTTTAATGGCATTTGTGGCGGAGGTGAGGTGGTGCTGGTTGCGCCGGATCAGTCGGAAGAAAAATGGTTGCTCAGGCCGCCTTTGTGCGTGCTTGAAGACCAGGCAAAAAGCTAGAGATGACGAACCGTTCGATGCACCGCCACCGGCAGGGTGGCTTTACGCTGTTGGAAGCCATCGTTGCGATGTTGCTGATCAGTGGTGCGGGCATGGCGTTGTTTGCCTGGATCAATACGGAACTGCGCAATGTGGCAAAAATTCAGGAATCCAACGAGCGTGCTGAAGCCATGGTGAATGCTGTGGAGTTTATGCACAGCGTCAACCCGATGTTGCGCCCGCAAGGAAAGATGGTCTTTGGCGCCTACCAGCTGGACTGGACCTCCACGGAAGTTACCGCGGTGCGGGACGGCGTGGGGTATCCGCAGGGCATCAGTTTGTTTCAATTGGCGCTTTATGACACTCAGGTCTTGGTCAAACGCACCGATGGTTCGCGCTGGTTTGACTTTACCCTGCGACAGGTAGGGCATAAGCGGGTGCGCGACAACAAGTTTTTTATGTGAAGCAGGGAATATTTGATGGGGACGTACCGTTTGCTGCTTGCCATTGCAGTGGCTTTGAGTCACATGGGTGTGCAGGTGGGAGGATTGAACCCGGGCGTGATGGCTGTGATTTCGTTTTTTCTGATTTCCGGTTTCGTCATGACTGGCCTGGTGCGAACGTACTATATGCAGTTGCACAGCATTCACTTGTTTTATGTAGACCGTGCCGCTCGTATCTTTCCGCAGTATCTGTTCTTTCTGCTGGGTACCCTGTTGTGCCACTGGGCGCTGGGGTTCAAGTCTCCGTTTCTGGGTGAGGCAACGTTATTTGGTCTGTTTGCTAATGTCACGGTGATACCGATGGACTTCTATATGTTCAGCCCGGCAGTGGCACAGACCATGTACATCCCGCAGGCCTGGTCTTTGGGGTTGGAGCTGATGTTTTATCTGATGTTTCCTCTGATCATCATTGGGAAAGTGCGAATGTCGACTCTGCTGTTGTCGTTGTTGGTCTGGATTGCCGCTGCATTTGGCGCGATGAATGCTGATATCTGGGGCTATCGGTTGCTGCCTGGAACTTTGTTCATGTTTCTGTTGGGGTCATGCATCTACGACGCGCGCAAGCCATCGTTGCGCCATCCGGCGGTGCTGGTGTTATTGGTGGGTATTGGATGTGCCGTGGCGTTAAGTGTCACAGGAAAACTGGAGTCCCCGTATAACCGGGAGGTGATGCTGGGATTGTTGGTGGGCGTTGTGGTGTTGTTTTACCTGGCGCAAACCGGTCGTGGTGCATGGGATGATTGGCTCGGAAACCTGTCCTATGGGGTTTTTTTGTGTCACTTTCTTGTGATCTGGCTGTTTGAAACCATGGGCATCGGCAGGAATGCCTGGACAATCGGGCTTATGGTTGTTGTTTCAGTTGTTTTGGCCTATGCGAGCTACATGGGGGTGGAGCGCCCGGTTTTGCAGTGGCGATATCGCTTGCGCAAGAAGCGTGTTGGCTAATTGATTTATGCATATTGGATTTGATGTTTCCCAAACCGGAGCAGGTAAGGCGGGGTGCGGTTTTTACGCGCACGCAATGGTGCAGGCCATGCTGGAACTGGCGCCACAGAACCGTTATTCATTGTTCCCGAGTTTTGGCGATTTCTATTTCGATGCCTTGATGCCACTGCGCAATCCATACTCGGGCAAGGACGTGCGGTATGGGCCGCGCCATCTTTCGCGCGAGACCGCCAGGGGTTTCTGGACCAGTAATGCCACTGAAAAGTCTTTGGAGTATCCGGATGTTGTGCACGCGAACAACTTCTGGTGTCCGGTGCAATTGGAGCGCTCCAGATTGATCTACACCTTTTACGACATGGGTTTTGCGGTTGAGCCCGGTTGGACTACCGACGCTAACCGTTTGGGCTGTTTTGATGGTGTGTTTCGTTCTGCGGTAGCTGCAGATTGGGTCGTTGCCATTTCCGAGGCTTCGCGTTCTCACTATTGCAGTGTGTTTCCCCATTTTCCGCAGGAGCGCATTCGGGTGATCTACCCGTGTTCCAGATTTGCCGACTCTGGGGCTTTAGGTACGCGCCCCAAGGCGCTGGAGGGCGTGCCCTCGGCAGGATTTTGGCTGAACGTGGGTACGATTGAGCCGCGCAAGAACCAGTACCGCCTGGCAGACGCTTACGCTCAGTATCTGGCGCAGGGTGGAGCGGCCATGCCGCTGGTCCTGGCAGGTGGGAAGGGGTGGCTGATGGATAACTTCCAAACGCACCTGGGGGACCTGGGGATTGGCGACAAGGTTGTGATGACGGGGTACGTGTCGGATGATGAGTTGATCTGGCTGTACCGCAATTGTTTTGCCAATCTGTATCCGTCGTGGTTTGAGGGGTTCGGATTGCCGGTGCTGGAGGGGATGCAGTTTGGAGCGGCAACCATTGCATCCAGCAGTACCTCCATCCCGGAAGTGGCCGGGGACTCTGCCATTCTGCTGTCACCTGAGGATACTGAAGGCTGGGTGAGGGCAATGCGTGGCCTGGCAAACAGTCGGGAACATCGCGATCGGTTGTGCGAGCTGTCCAAGCGTCAAGCAGCCAAGTTTGAATGGAAGAACAGCGCTGCGTCTCTGTTGCAGCTTTACAGCGACGCTGTCGCTGCTCCAAAACGTCGAGAAATGGCATGAAGCGTGCGCTGATCACCGGTATTACCGGCCAGGATGGATCTTATCTGGCAGAGTTGCTACTGGAAAAAGGCTACCAGGTTTTCGGATTGGCCCGGCGGGAGAGTTGGTTTCGCCACAATAACGCCAGCCATTTGGCAGATCGCATTACGGTGTTGTTTGGGGATGTGTCCGACGGGGTGGACATTGCCTCTGCTCTGAGCGATGCCAAGCCCGATGAGGTTTACAACCTGGCTTCACAGTCTCGACCAGGTGAGTCGTGGGCGCGCGCGCCCGAGACGTTGCAGGTCAATGGGTTGGCCGCGATTCGGCTTTTTGAGGCGGTCCGTCATAACTTTCCGAATTGTCGCGTCTACCACGCCTCTTCCTCGGAGATGTTTGGGCGGGCATGCGTATCTCCGCAAAACGAGTCGACATCATTCAACCCGGTAAACCCTTATGCTGCGGCAAAGGTATATGCGCATCAGATGGGGAAAATTTACCGGGAGAGTTACGGTCTCTTTATTGCCAGCGGCATACTTTTTAACCACGAGAGTGAACGTAGGCCATTGCATTTCCTTACGCAAAAGGTAGCGTATGGCGCGGCTTGTGCCGGGTTAGGGATAATGAACTCACCAGATCTCAACGAGGTCGGTAGGCCCATTGTGGAAGGTGGCAGGCTGGCTTTGGGTAATCTTGCCATCGCTCGCGACTGGGGCTATGCAGGAGATTTCGTGCACGCAATGTGGTTGATCCTGCAGCAGGAGCACGCCGATGACTTTGTGATTGGCACCGGCGAGCTGCATTCCCTGCAGGATTTGTGTGAGACGGCCTACAGGAGTGTGGGTAAGGATTGGAGAGACAGCGTGGTGAGCGACCCTGCATTCGTCCGACCTTTGGAATCAGGGCAAACATTGGCTGATCCATCAAAGGCGCGGCTTCAGTTGGGGTGGCAACCTGCCTGGAGTTTTGACGACATGGTCAGGGCGATGGTGGCGGCACAAACGATTCGCTTGAAAGCCTCGTCACCGCGGATGAGCTGAATAAATTTCCTATTTTTGTTACGGAGAAAACGTGAAGAAGGCACTAATTACCGGCGTGACCGGACAGGATGGATCGTATTTGGCAGAACTCTTGCTGGGCAAGGGCTATGAAGTCCACGGGATTAAACGCAGGACATCCCTGCTCAATACGGACAGAATTGACCATCTTTACCAAGACCCTCATGAACAGGGTCGCCGCTTTGTTCTTCACCATGGCGACATGACGGATTCGAGCAGCCTGATTCGCATCATTCAGTTGGTGCAGCCTGACGAAATTTACAATCTGGCCGCGCAATCTCATGTAGCAGTTTCGTTTGAGGAGCCTGAGTACACCGCAAACTCCGATGCCCTAGGCGCCTTGCGAGTTTTGGAGGCGATTCGCATTACGGGGCTGGAGAAGAAGACCCGCTTTTATCAGGCTTCTACCTCTGAGCTCTACGGGTTGGTGCAAGAGATTCCCCAGAAGGAAACGACACCTTTTTACCCACGCTCGCCCTACGCTGTGGCTAAGCTTTACGCCTACTGGATTACGGTGAACTACCGTGAGGCCTATGGCATGTATGCCTGCAACGGCATCCTGTTTAATCACGAGAGTCCTGTTCGTGGGGAAACGTTTGTGACTCGCAAGATCACCCGTGCTTTGGCACGCATCAAGCTCGGATTGCAGGAATGCTTGTATCTGGGCAACCTTGATGCAAAGCGTGACTGGGGCCATGCCAAGGATTACGTGGAGATGCAGTGGCTGATGTTGCAGCAGGATAAGGCCGAAGACTTTGTCATTGCCACGGGTATTCAGTACAGTGTGCGCGAGTTTGTAGACGCTGCCGCCAAGGAGATAGGCTTGGCGGTGCGCTGGAGCGGTAGTGGAGTGGAGGAGAAGGGTTTCGACGCTGCCGGGAAATGCATTGTGGCGGTGGACCCCCGCTATTTCCGTCCCACAGAGGTTGAGACATTGTTGGGCGACCCAACAAATGCCAAACAGAAACTGGGATGGACGCCCAAGATTACCTTCCAGGAGCTAGTCAGTGAGATGATGCGCGAAGATCTCAAGGCTGCAGAGCGCGATGAGTTGGTCAAGCGCCACGGCTACGTGACATACGACCGCAACGAGTAGTGCGATGGTGTTTGACAGATCAAAACCAGATGCCACTGCACGCAAGCTACTGAGTGTGGATAGGTTGCATGCACTTGGCTGGCGGGTGAAAGTGGCGTCGCGCGAGGGTGTCGCCACAGCGTTTGCTGAATTTCTTTCAATAGGGTTTCCCGATTGATGGATGGCCCACTAGTAACGGTTGCTGTACCTTCGTTTAACCAGGGTCGGTATCTTGATCAGGCACTGGAATCCATTTTTTCTCAGGACGTACCAGTTGAGGTGTTCGTTGCTGACGGGGGATCAACTGATAAATCGCTGGAAGTGATCAAACAATGGGCCCCCCATTTGGCTGGTTGGAGGAGTGCAGCCGATGCGGGTCAATCCGCAGCAATCAACGAGTGCATCGCGAAGGGATCTGCGCCTTTTGTTTGTTGGCTCAATAGCGACGATTGGCTCTTGCCTGGCGCATTGAAAACGCTCTTGAAAACGCTGAAAGACCACCCAACAGCACCCATGGCATATGGACGAACCTGGAACTTTGTACAAGAATCTGGCAAGAGAACCGCAACGCTGGTGAAGCCGTTTTCTGAGTGGTGGTTGGCGCGTTTTTGCATTGTGTCCCAACCTGGAACACTCGTTAGCCGCCCGGCTTGGGAAGCGGTGCAAGGTGTCGATGGAACGCTGCACATGGCTATGGACTACGATCTTTGGTGGCGTCTATTCAAGCAGGTTGGCCCCCTGCATTTTGTAGACGAATTCGTTGCAGTCAATCGCGACCATGATGCCACCAAGACCAACACCCAGCGACGCTTGCACTATCACGAGGCAATGGCAGTCGTACGCAAGCACCATGGTCGTATCCCTCTTAAATGGTGGCTTGCGCAACCCTATTCCGTCTGGTTTCGGTCCGCATTCAACAAGTGAAAGTAACGCCAAAATTATTGCATTGACATGCCAGAATTTCTAGCCGGCGTGTACAGAAAGTTCAAGTAGTCGACGCAATGTCTTGCTAGCAACTTCTCTCGAGAATGTCTGTCGGATATGGCACTTACCACCTTCGGCCAAAGTGTTCCAGAGTGCCTCATCTTTGTGAAGACGAATAATGGCATGGGCAAAGGCCTCAGGTGAGTCACCTACCAAGACGTTGTTTTCATGCTCCAGAAACATGCCCTCCACTCCAGTGCTGGTCGCAACGACGGGGAGTCCATACGATAGTGCCTGGTTCACTTTCCCCTTCACTCCTGCACCATAACGTAACGGTGCGATGGAAACTTTACTAGACAACAGCAGAGGATCGATGTCCTGCACAAAGCCTAGAATTTCAATTCCGGGTTGGGCAAGTTCTCTCATGCTCTCTGGCATCTTGCTGCCAACTACCCGGAGTGTGATGCCAGGCAACCTCGTTGTGAGAAGTGGCCAGACTTCCTTGATGAACCAGTTCACGGCATCGACATTGGGTGGATGCTGAAAGCCTCCAACAAACAACATGCCATTGCGCCTCTTGAATTCAGGTGTTTCGGCGATGGGCTCGTGAATGAGTGACAAAATCTCCACTCTGGCAGAGGGCACTGCCTGAGCCAGTATTCCCAACTCCACAGGGCTGACAACAAGGGTCAGATCCGACTGCTCCATGACGGCGAGTTCCTGGCGCTTCGTGTCTGCCGCGATCTCGGCCAGTTTTGCAGATTGCTGCAATTCAGCCAGACGTTCTTCGCGAAGGTAATGCAAATCCACTGTATCAAACCAGATGCGTGCTTGTGGTGCGTATTTGCGAACCTGCTCCACATATTGGTTTGCGATGTAGTGTCGACAAAATATGATGACGTCAAAGTGCTGACCTTCCTGTTCCAGCAATTGCATCACGGAGTGCAAGTGCGGGCGATGCCAGACTTCGATGCCAATTTGTTGTAGCTGGCCAACGTAGGGCTGACGGTATTCCAGGTTGTCGGCAACGAAGGAGACTTGCACCCCCATCTCTGTCATGAGTTCCATGATCGCCAGCATGCGCACTGAGCCTGCATCCTGATCGGGCGTCACCATGCAAGCCTCGACCACCAGGACATGCATCTTGGCGCTTCGGGTGGCTTCGGCCCAGGGCTGCACACCATTCGGGCGATGGGACTTCAGAGTGTCCCGCCAGCGTTCAAAAAAAGTGACCTGGTTGATGATCTGGTGACGTTTGACCCCCTTGCTTTCATCCGTACCTGAAGTGACGCCCTCAAAATGGACCACCTTCGCGTGGGGTTGGTAATACACCGCTTTATCTGCTTGCCGGACACGGAATGCAAGGTCGGTGTCCTCGTAGTACGCGGGTGTGTAGGCGCGATCAAAGCCGTCCAACGCGTTCCAGTCCTTTTTACGCAGTGCGAGGCAGGCGCCTGAGCAATAGTCGGCTTTACGCAGGTAGTTGTACCGGGGGTGCTCGGGGTCCTGGTCACGGCCCCAATTCCACGCGGAGCCATCTTGCCAGACGATACCTCCGGCCTCCTGCAGGCGTCCGTCCGGGTAGACAAGACGCGCGCCCACCATACCGCAGTCACTTCTCGCGTCAAAAACCGATAGCAGCGCCTGCAGCCACCCTGTGGTCACCTGAACATCGTTGTTGAGCAGCACCAGGTACTCGCCAGTGGCTTGAAGTGCAGCAGCGTTGCAACTGCCGATGAATCCAAGATTTACTGCGTTGCGAATCCAGTGCACACCCGTCACTTGGGGCAACGCACTGAGCACCGGTTCAGGCGAACAATCATCAATCACGATGATTTGCACGTCGTCTAACTGGGTGTGCTGCGAAATACTGAGAAGGCAGTTATACGTGAACTGGTGCTGCCCGTAGACAGGAATCACCACCGACACGCGTGGCTTGCGGCCGGGTGGGCAGGTCGCCAGTGTCAAACTGGCAATGGTCTCTTGCCTGGTCTCAACTTGTTGAATCGGTGGTGGTTCAGGCGGCGACAATTTCTCCTGAACGCGGGTGGCCAGAGCGCCAACCCCTTCCTCCCGCAAGATGGAGTAGGCGATGGGCCAGCGCCGCCACCCGCGCTGGACCAGGCGTTTGATGTTGGAGATGCGATGGAAGTTCGATGCCAGTGTGGACCTCAAAGCCCGCATGGGCGCCGTGATGCGCCATGACTTGCTCTGTTCGTAGTGTCGGGTCAGTTGGTCGGTTGCGGCTTGCACCGTATCGCGCAACGCCTCTACGTGTGACGCAGAGAGTTGGTCGGTTGCGGCTTGCACTGCATCGCGCATCGCCACCGCGTGTGATGCGGACAGTTCGCCTTCTCTTGCCTCAAAAGTCTGCAGCAGGTGACGCTGCTGACTCTCGAAAGCTTCGTTGCGTTGCTGTTGGGTCTTCTCTGAATCTGCGATCTGTTGTTCAAGGGCGTGTGTCAGTTGCCGTTGCTTGGAGTCCGACAATTCCACCAGTTCAAGGTACTGCTTCTCAAGTTCTGCCACAGTGATATCGCGCGAATGAACGGTCTCTAACTGAGCCTGCAATGATTCCTGCTGCTTCTCAACCTCAAGTCGCAGGGTGGCGGCTTCATGCGTCAGTTGCCGGTCCCGCTCTTCCAGATCTAGGACCTGCTGTTGCATGGATGCCGTGGTATCCCGAAGTTCCTCAAAATGGGTAAACCATGGCTTGCCAGCAGTCTTCGAAATTGCGGCCAGTACTTTCTGGTCGTGCTCGATCAAGGAAATCTGGTGCCGCAAGGCCCGGCGTGATTCCAGATGACCGCAGTCCACGGCCTGCTCGTACAGGGTGTGCAGGTCCATGGCCGGCGGATAGGTCACCAAGGATACGGCCAAGCTGGAGGTTAGCGCGCTGACAGGCTCAACGCGTGGCCAGTGGTTGGGCGGTGCAACAGAAAGTGCGGACAGCAACCAGGTTCGGTAGCTGGCACGCCGTTCTAGGGTGGAGACATCGGGTGCAGAAAGCACGTCCGAGGCGCACGTTGGCTGAGCGAACTCCAGAAACGTTGCATTGACTTGCGCGGTCGGCGCAGAAGTCTCTAGCAGGCGGTGCTCAATCGAGCTTGCCTCTAGCCGCTCCGAAAGTGCACCCTGGTGGCTTGCGGCGACGATCGGAAGGTCGCACCGGAGCGCTACATCCAGCGTGTAGGAGTACGACTCGGGCGTGTGACCTGGAAACCAGATGCAGTCAGGGCGCGCGTCCCAAATGAGAAAAGGTAGATCGCCATCGGCATACTCGCCGGCGATGTGCAGCGGCAGCTCGGGAAATGCGGGAAGAGCACGTTCGGGGTATCCGATGACGACGAAGGAAATCGGTAGTGATCGATTCTTGGCATCCCAGGCACATGCCAGAACGTTGTCAAGTCCCTTCGCCCGGGACAGGCCACCAAGAATCAGCACCTTGACAGCCCGCGGTGTGGGGGTCAGCCACTCGTGGCGGGGTGGATGTGGTGCCACCTCGATCTGGATTGCCGGAAAGCGCCGCTTTACCTTCTCGCTGACATACGCGGAAGGGCTTATGACCCTCTGTGCATGCACCAAAAGACTGGCCATGCGCTCGCGCCATTCTTCGATCGACAGGCCCCAGGCGTGGGGTCGTTCGCGCAAGCATGTATTGCACCCGGACGCAACGGGCTCGCCACAATAGACAGCGCTGGCAGTGGTGAGTGCGTACTGAGGGCAGAACACGCCAAAGTCGTGCAGTGTCAGGTCATACGCAATCTCCAGGGCCTGCGGCAGCTTCAGAATCGCCACCGGGTAGCCATGCAGGTGGTGGATGTGGCACCTGGCGTAGCGACGCGAGTGCAACACATTGACCAATTCTTCCCACCGGCTGGCATCAAAGACCCGGCGATTTCCCGCCGAGTCATCGAGCGCCACTGCGTTGAGTCCCAAGGGGCGCAAGACCTCTACGCGAACCTCGGTAGCGAGTAACTCAACAAGGTCCATGACATGCTTGTCAACACCACCGCCATAGCAGTGCGTGATAAGTAGAATGCCAGGCCCCATGGGGCGGCCCAAGGCGTCTTTACCATCTTCGGCCAACTTATCCGCTACGCGCTGACGGTAAGGCTGGATGGGATCGGCTGCGACAAACTTTGCAATCTGGTCGGAATAGTCTGGATATAGTTGGAGCAGGGTTTTGAGATTGTTTTCCTTGAGCGTCTGGGTTTCTGCCTGGAATGAGCGCCCGCCCTGGTGTACGACGTAGGTGTTGGTGCACAGCAAGTGGCTAAAGCCCGCCGCGGTCGCGCGCATGCAAAAATCATTTTCTTCGCCATACCCCTGACCAAAACGCTCCGCATCAAACACACCAATGCGATCAATCAATGCGCGGCGGATGTACATGCAAAAGCCCACTGCGGTGGGAATTTCCGGGTAGTCGCCGTCATCGGCAAGCGCAAGTGCAGCCTCAAGATCAGTCAAGTCCAGGCCCGCCAAGAGTGTCTCGCGACAAAACACGGGGTAGGAGCAAATCTCTGCGTTATTGGAGAAGGGTGTGACCGTGCCAACGTGGGGCCTCGATTGCGCACATGCTTGCAGCTTCTCCAGCCAGGCGGGTGGAACCAGTGTGTCGGAGTTCAACAGCACAACATCGTTTTTGCTGAGTGCGAGCCCCCGATTGACGGTGCGAACAAACCCCTGATTGACGTCGTTGTAAAGGATATGGAGGCGTCTGTCTCCCGACTTGGAAAGATCATCCAGCAGCGCCCGAATTCGAAAATCGGTCGAGGCGTCGTCAATCAGGAAGATGTTGGCGTCGGGCGGCGAGTTCTTGACGACCCGCCTGAGGCAAGCCTGCACGTCGACAAAGGCGTTGAAGATGGGGATGATGACATCAACCATGGGACGTTTTCCTAAATACCAGTGTGGCGTTGTCTTCCCACGCCCAAGTCTGATTTACTGCCCAGAGTTGCTCAAGGTTCTCCTGCAGATGTAGCCGTAGCCTTCTTTCGCGGTGCAACTCTGACACGTGCACGACACCAAGACGCTTCAACATCTGTCTCCAGAGTCTGAAACCCTGTGGGTTGCTGGCGGACTCATCCTGCGACGGTGGTGGCGGTGTGAGAGAAAAAGGACCAATGGAGCGCCCCGGAATGTTCTGGCTGTTGTAAGTCAGGGACAACCCATGGGCGCGGCCAAGAACGCTCAATATGTCTGGGTGATAAAAGCGAACATGCTCCGGATCACGCCAGAACCCGAGCAGTTGGCTGCGAATGGATTCGGGGTCGGGAAATACAAAAATAGCCTTGCCATCGGGTTGGAGTGCCTGCGCCACCCGTTTCACCAATTGGTCCACAGCTTCGAATGGCAAGTGCTCGACAAAATGTGAGCAGTAGACACCATCGAAAGTGCCATGTTGTTCGGCAAGGAAGTCCAGCGCATCCTGTACTTGCACTTTCAGCCCCAGGCTCTTGGCAAAGCGCGCTGACTGTGCGTTTCGCTCGACGCCCATCGCAGAAATGTTGGCACGCTGCAAGCATTCCAGAAAAACACCGGTGCCGCAACCCACATCCAGCACGTTCTGGCACCCAGAAAAATGCTCTGCAAGGCCTTGCTGCATGGCTGTCAGCAGCGCATGGTCGCGCATGCCAAACGCGTACGACTCATAGCCAAACGCTTCCAAAGCCTCGCGTTGGATTATGGGTTCGGGCGGCAAAAGATCGTATTGGGTCAACTGCGCTTGCGGGTAGTTGCGGTACAGCACATCGGACAAGTTGGGGTCGGTCGACACCACATAGCTTACGCAGGAGAGCAGTCCGAGTGTCCATCGCTGTGCCACGGCGTCTATTGGCTCAAGTAACGATGCATCCGGGATCGCGAGGACTGTCTCGATGCCCAGTGCGGCAGAGATGCGTGCCAGATCTGCGCTGGCACCTGACAAGTCTTGAACGACAATGCGCGAAGGTTGGTGGGCCAGCACGGCATTGACAAACGATTGAATGAGTCGGAATGGTCCAAATTGTGCCCTCAAAGGCTGAAAACCTGGAGGCACTGCATAGGCATTGGCAGACACTTCCGACACCGCACCAACCTCTTTGACGTCCGATCCGAACCGAATAAAGATTTGATTGGAAGATTCGCCCGGGACGGAAGATTCTCCAGAGGATTGCGTGACAAAAAAATCTCTAGAGCGCATGAATGGGGAGGTTCGCAATGGGGCCGCAGTTCGGGCATGCCTTCACGGCCGTTGGCCTATCCGGATCGGATGTCCTTTAAGTAAGGCTGGACGGCGGGGATTATACGGGGTTGAGTTAGCTGCCATGCAGCAGCGACTTAGGAATGGCCTGGAGCGGCCGATTTGCAACGACGTATGCGGTGGCGTAATATTCGCCCAGTCTCTTGAGGAATGGAATGTTCAATAGGTTTTTTAAAAAGGATGCAGACCCGGCGGTGCCACCAGTCAAACCCAGGGGCATCGAAGTCGTAGAAGATGACCCCGATACTGCCTGGGGGCTGTGGGATAGCGCGCTTGCCGAGCAGGAGTCGCGGTTCGGTGCGGTGGAAGCCAGCGTACCCGATTCGGTCATGGTCCGCATGCCACCGGACGAGCCGGTGCCAGGGCCGGACCGCTTTGTTCCAACCCAGCCGCTCGGTCTGGAAGAGAAAACCGCTGATCAACGCCGCGAGGAGGCAATCTCCGTGGTCGAAATGCATCACCACAGAATCGCCAACACGATCCGGACCATGTGGGGCTACAAGGAGTGCAGCGTCTACATCTACAAGTTGATCTTGAACGGTGGCGATGGCATGGGAAAAACACGCATCGGCTTCAATCAGGACGCTGCAGAGGCCATGATGGCATTGGCGGAGTTGCATGATGCCCAGTTTGGCAGCTTTGACGTGGGTGGGAGCGGCGGGTTTTCGGACCCGACCGTACGCTCTGGTCTGGATGGAGCGCGCTGACGCTGCTGTTCAGCGGCGCTGCGCTGCCAGAAGTTCCGACTCTTTCGCGCGCTGTGCAAACTCGGCACGAAGCGCCTTCAGTTTGGCTCGCGGGTCTTCTTTGACGGTATTTTGATCCAGCGCCATTTCGGCAATGAAGCGGCTCGGTAACGCTGCAACCATCTCGCGACCTTTCTTTCGCCTTCGGGTCCAGCTCACTGCCAGACTGCGTTGGGCACGGGTGATGCCTACATACATCAGGCGGCGTTCTTCCTGCAGACGCTCGGATTGGGCGCTGGCGCTGGTGTCGTCGTCCATTTTGAAGGGAAGCATGCCTTCGGTCACACCCACTAGCAGCACGTGGGGCCACTCCAGTCCCTTGGCGGCGTGCAGGGTCGATAGCGTCACGACGTTCTGGTCTGCCTCGCGCTCCTGAATGGTCGACAGCAGGGCAATCGTCTGCGAAACTTCCAGCAGGCTCTTGACCTCTTGCTCGGAAATTCCATCGACACCGCTCGTTTGTCCGCCGCATCGTTGGGCGATCCAGTCGCAAAACTCCAGTACGTTGCTCCATTTGGCGGCGGCAATCTTGTCACTCTCCTCGCTGTCAAGGAGGTGTTTTTCATAGCCAATTTCCTTGAGCCATTCCGACAAAAAGGTGCTTGCCAACTCGGCGCCCTGGGTATGGCGGGCACGGAACTCGAGGTCGTTCACATACCGACCAAACTCATGCAGACTACCCAGGGACTTGTTGCTGAGTGCTGCACCGAGGGAGGGTGAAAACAGTGCTTCGAAGAGGCTGAGCTTGTACCGGCTGGCGTACTGGCCCAATGTACCCAGCGTCTGATGCCCGATGCCCCGTTTGGGCGTGGTGACGGCGCGCAGGAAGGCTGGGTCATCATCGTTGTTGGCCCATAGACGAAACCAGGCGCACAGGTCACGGATTTCAGCGCGGTCGAAGAAACTTTGCCCCCCCGACACCTTGTACGGAATATTGGCTTTGCGCAGCGCCTTCTCGAAGGGCTTGGACTGGTGGTTGGCGCGATACAGCAGCGCGAAGTCCCGGAACTCCTTGTACTGCTGCCCGGCCTGTGCCAGGGTGCCTTCGGCGCGCAGGCTCTGGATACGGGCCACTGCGCGCTCGGCCTCGTGCTCTTCAGTGTCGGCATCCACCACCCGAACCGGCTCTCCCTCGCCCAGGTCACTCCACAGGTTTTTGGGATAAAGCTTGGGGTTGGGGCCGATCACGTTATTGGCTGCACGCAGGATGGCCGATGTAGAACGGTAGTTTTGCTCCAGTGTGATGACTTTGAGCGACGGAAAATCCACCGGCAATTTCTTCAGGTTGTCCAACGTTGCACCACGCCAGCCATAAATCGACTGGTCATCATCCCCTACCGCGGTAAAGCGGGCACTGGCTGGCGCATGGCCACCGGCCAGGAGTTTGAGCATTTCGTACTGTGTGGCGTTGGTGTCCTGGTATTCGTCTACAAGGATATGGCCCATCAGCGCTTGCCACTTGTGCCTGACGTGCTCATGATTTTGTAGCAATTTGAGGGGCAGGCTGATCAGGTCATCGAAGTCCACACTCTGGTACGCAGTCAGCCGATCTTCGTAACGCGCCATTACCATGGCAGCGACGCGTTCGTTCTCGCCCTCGGCGGCGGCAAGTGCCTGTGCTGCGTTGTGCCCCGCACTCTTCCAGGCGCTGATGGTCCACTGCCATTGCCGTGCCGTCGCCGCATCCACCGTACCGCCAGCGTCTTTCAGGATGCTTGTGACGTCATCGGCATCCAGAATTGAAAACGCTGGTTTGAGTCCCAGTGCAGCGCCATCTTGTCGCAGCATGCGCACACCGAGTGCATGGAAGGTGCAAATCACGACATCCTTGGCGGCTTTGCCAATCAGCCCCTTGGCGCGCTCGCGCATTTCCGCCGCCGCCTTGTTGGTGAAGGTAATGGCCGCGATGCGCCGTGCTTCCATTCCGCTTTGAATGAGCCGGGCAATCTTGTGCGTGATCACGCGTGTCTTGCCAGAGCCAGCCCCTGCGAGTACCAGGCACGGGCCGTGCAGATAGTTCACGGCTTCCTGTTGGGCGAGGTTCATGCCCGCGGCATCACGTGACGTGGACATACTACCTAACGGTCGCTGGGGGTTCGACTTGCTGGTCGTTGTCGTAAAGCCCCTCCCAGCGCTGGCCACCCTTCCATGTGAAAACGCCCTGCCCATGCTTCTTGCCCGCCTTCCACTGGCCTGAGTACTGGTCGCCATTGGGCCAATGGAAAGTACCAGAACCCTCGGGCAAGCCGTTGACATGCTGACCGGTATAGGTTTCACCCGTTGCAAATACACTGCGCCCCTGACCCTGGGGCACGCCGTTGACGACCGGTCCCTCGTAAACGTTGCCATTGGCAAAACGCAGTTTGCCTTGCCCCTGGGCGCGCTCCTCGACCCAATCTCCCTCAAACCGTTGCCCATTTTTCCATTGGTAGAGGCCCTTGCCATGAGGGACACCAGCGACGAAACTGCCGGCGTAGGTGTCGCCCGAGGCATAGCGCATCTGCCCCTTGCCGTGGGGCACACCGTTGGCGACCGTACCTTCGTATTGATTGCCGCTGGCAAACCGAATCCGGGCCTGCCCCACCGGCGTGTCATGTTCCCAGTCGCCCTCATAGGTCTGCCCGTTGCTCCAGACAAAGACGCCTATCCCGTGGCGTTTTCCGGCGGCAACGGCACCCTCATAGGTGTCGCCGTTTTCCCATGTAACCTTGCCGTTGCCGGAGAGCGTGCCGCCGTAAGGGTCTGGCACGAAGCGCCCGACAAAGCGAGCAGCACCGGCAACAAACTCCTTTACCGCTGGTTCGGGTGGCGCCGCAGTCGAACCACTGGTGGCAATAGGCTCAGCGGCAGCCGGCTGTGGTGGCCCGGAAGATGCCGCACTGGCGCTTGAAGCGTCAGCCGTCCCACGCGGCGATACATTGGCATCATTTTGTCGCGTGGCGGCGGTTGCGATTCCAGGCTTGGCCAAGGCGGGGGGGGGCGCGGCGGACTGTACGTTACTCGCTAGGGGTATTTTGGGTGGGATGGCGGCGTTCGGAGCCGACTCCACTGGGCGCAACGCGACCCAAGGGGTGCCGCGCTCGCGTGCCAGCGTCTGGATCTGGGTGCGTGCAACATCTTGCACCGCGCCTTTACACAGTGGCAGAGCCTCACGCCAAAGCGTCTCGGTAACCAGCGATAGATCCAGTTTCTCTTCGCGCGACAGCGCCATGGACGTGGTTCGCAGACGTTGGCTGTATTCACGTGCCTTCTCAAATGCGGGAGCACAAAATTCGGCATTGTGACCATCAATTTCGGATTGCTCGCGCCGACGTTGCGCAACGTCTTGCTGCGATCCAGTACACAACTCTGACGCATTCTCCCAGGCATCTTCCGATTTGCGGAACAGGACGGAGGCTTCGTTGAACCTTCGTTCGCTCAGGGCTTTTCGGGCAAGTTCCTGCAGCGCCGAGGCATCCCGATGTGCTGACTCGCACTTCGGCCCAGCACCCTGCTGTTCGGAAAGGCGCTCTTGCTGCTTCAAGTCGTCGGCAAGATTGCGTTTGGCTCGTTCTTTGGCGCGATCTTCACACTGCTCAACGGCTTTGGTCCACAACGCAATGGCCTCATCCAGAAACTTGAGTTGCTCCGACAGATCGCGTTTTTGGGCCTGGGCCGTGGCAACGCTCAGGTCCAGCGCCATCGCTTTGTCGGTCAGAGGGCGGCAGCCCAACGGCGCTGTGGGTGTCGGTGGTGCTGCAGGAGCGAGCGGCGCCAGCGCCGGATCGGCGCTGGCATTTCCGGGTTCAGGCACCGGTTTGGTCGATGTGTCCGGCTCGGGTATGCCCTGTGGCGGTGGCGTTTGCGGTACCGGCAAGATGGGCTGCGCTTGCACTGGCATCACCACAGAGAGTGCCAGCGCCGCAGCCAACGCAAAGGGGGCAAGTCGATGCATGTGATCGGATGTTCTAGGGATTGACAGACGATGCCACCGGCATGCGCAACATGCTGTCAATCAACCCGCGGGCGTACGGTTGGCTTGCGTTGGGTAGATCGTCCATTTCGTAGGAAAACGCCTGCGGAGCAGAAGCCATGGGCATGTCTGCCAGGTCAAATTGCAGGTTCTCAGGACGAATGCCGCCCAGGATCGCCACCACATCCTCCCGACGTCCGCGTTGTGTGGCCAGCGCGTTGAGCACGGTCATGCGCTCCGGGTCCAGGACCAGGGAATTGGCAGTCAATCCGCGTTCAATGAGTTTTTGGTGCAAAGAAAAGCCAGCCAGCGGATTGCCATTGAGTTTTTCCAGCCGGTTGTAGGCCCAGACATCGGCCTTGTCGAAAATGGTGGCTGCGGCCCATGCCACCCCGGTCAGTGAGCTTCGATTGGCTGCAGCCTGCTGCATCGCTGCCACCACGTCGATTTGCTTGAGCTGTCTGACAGCCACATTCGACAACGCGTCTCGCAGTTGGGATTTGACCATGGCACTGGCGTCTTCGACCAGTCGCTTCCTGAAGGCCGCCGTGGCAGCGTTTGCGGCTTCGGTTTGTGCTGCCTTCATGGCGGTTTCAGCCGCAAGTGCTGCGCCCTTGAGCCCGGACGCGATGGTGAACAGGTTGTACAGGGTGCCCACAATTTTGGTGCTGTAGTGGTAGGTCTTCATGCGGGCCCCACCTTCCTCAGACACGCCCTGGGTCCAGAGCACTGCCCACAGCGCCTCGTCTTCGGTCATGTCGGCGCGCGCAACTTGTAGTGGATGCATGCTCAATAGCCAGTGGTAGTCCTGTGTCTGTGGCAGATTCGGAGGTGCCAGGCGGGTGTAGCCGCGGCAGACCTTGTAGGGGGTAACTTTCACCGTTCTCCCCCCAAACAGTGTCAGTGAGAACGGGTCACCTGCATCGCGCCGGTCCGCCAATTCCAGCAACATTTTTTCCGAGTTTTCGCTGGAGTAGCTACCGATGGCCTGTATTTTGTCGCCCAACTGCAGTGGCGAGCCGATCGCCGCTCCGACCACCGTGAGGCGTTCGTCGACGCCCAGTCCACGCACCCAGGCGACCCTGTCGTCGATGGCCAGGTCGTAAGCCGACGCCACGGAAATCGGCAACTCCCACTGGGTGTCGCATTCCGGGTCCTTCAGGCTGGCGGAACGGGCGATGGCGGGTCGCAGGGCTTTTTCCCCGGCACCGTAAGCGCGGATGTTGGCAAGCAACTCCTCGTTGACTTTGCGGCCATCGTCTACGGTGTATTTGGTGCCGGCACAGCCCCCAAGCAAGGTGGAAAAAATTATCAGGATGATCCAACGCATGGCACGCTCCCTACTTCACTCCGTTGTGGTTCGCTCAAAGCCAATGGTACCGCCGCAACGGCCCTATCGGCAGGTTGGCTGCGACAATTGACCTGTGCAACACGTTTTGACCATTACGTTTCCGTTTTTTGCGCTGGTGCTACTTGGGTTTTTGTCGGCCCGGCGGTCCTTGTTGCCTTTGTCGGCTATTCCCGGGCTCAATGCTTTCGTGCTGTTCTTCGCGCTGCCTTGCATGCTGTTTCGGTTCGGAGCGTCAACGCCCATTGCGCAGTTGCTCGATGCAAGGGTTGCGCTGGTGTATCTGCTGTCGGCGACGGCCGTCGTGACATTGACCATCGTGGTGACCCGGCGTGGGCGCATTGGCTGGAACGACGCCGCATTTGGCGCGCTGGTGGCAGCGTTTCCGAACACGGGGTTCATGGGCGTACCTCTGCTGGTGGCGTTGATGGGGCCGCGCGCGGCCGGGCCGGCCATTTTGGTGGTGTTGGTCGACATGGTGTTTACGTCGTCGCTGTGCCTTGCGGTGTCGCGCCTCGGGGGCGTGGGTGAGCCCGGAAAGTCGGCGCGTCAGGCGGCCAGGGATGCACTCAAGGGGGTCGTTACCAATCCTTTGCCATCGTCGATTCTGTTGGGCGCATTGCTCTCGGCAATGCAGTGGAATCTGCCCCAGCCGCTGGGGCAAACCGTGGGATTGCTCGCTGACGCTGCCTCGCCGGTGGCGCTGTTTACCATTGGCGCAGTGTTGGCCCGCTCCAAAATGCTTGCGCAGGCGGATGTGACGCAGGTCACCGCGTGGCGGGAAGTCCTGCCGGTAGCGGCCATCAAGCTGTTCGTTCACCCGGCAGTGGTCTGGCTGGTCGGAAACATGGCGACCCGTTTGGGGGTGCCGATCGATCCTTTTGTGCTGACTACATTGGTTTTGCTGGCATCACTGCCCAGTGCCAGCAATGTGTCGCTCCTGGCCGAACGCTATGGGGCCGACACCGGGCGCATCGCACGCATCATTCTGTTGTCAACGGCTGCTGCGTTCCTGACCTTTTCCGCCGCGGTGGCCATCATGACCCGTGCCTAGGACGCACTTGTTTCAGAAATGGACATCATAGGTGGTAGCCCGTGTGTTTGCGGGCATGTCGAAAGTGTGTGCAAACCGCTGCAATTCCCGGCAGTGTGAGTGCAGCGCGTGTTCGACACAGGTGTGGGCGTAGTCGGAATCGGTGCGCAGCCGGGTCGTGTCAACCCAATACCCTTGGCCCGCCATGAGCCATTTGAAGTCCACTTCGATCAGCATGTCGTCTTGCGGGTCGAAGCCAATTGCAGTCAGTGTCGTGGCATTCATGGTGCCCTCCAATGCTCCAAAATGATCTGTCGATAAAGAAAATATAGGTGTCTACCCGCGCAGGCATGTCCCAAACTGGTGGGTGTTTGCCGTCCAATTCATGGCGTCTTCGCTCTCGTCACGTGCGGGTGGCGATCTAGGCTACAGTAGGCACTGCATGTGCGCGCACTGCGCAGGGAACCCTTTTTTTGGAAACAATCTTTCTGCACACTCCCATGAGACTTCACTGTCACAGAGATGAAGGCAGTCCGTTATTTTGACTGATTCGATGCGAATTCTTGACTGGCCACGTCCATTCAAAAAGGCACTGGTCATCGCTGTAGATGTCACGCTGGCATTGTTTGCAACCTGGGTCGCCTACAGCATTCGAATGGAAACGCTGCACAGCCCGGAAGGGCAGGAGTGGATTCATTATGCAGTGGCTGGGGCACTGGCCCCTGTTGTTTTCTTGACGGCAGGTCTCTACCGGGCTGTTTTCCGGTACTTCAGCACCAAGGCGATGCTGCAGACCGTTCGGGCGGTGCTGTGGTACGCCATGGCACTGGTGGCATTTCATTGGCTGCAAATATGGCCGAAGTTCCCGTTGACGCTGGGGCTGATGCAACCGATTATCTTTTTGCTGCTGTTGGGGGCTGTGCGCGTCACCGCCCAGTACTGGCTGGTGAGCCGCGGCGTCGAAAATCGCCCGGCTCCCAGAAGACTGTTGATTTATGGGGCCGGTGAGGCCGGCGTGCAGATGTCTTCTGCCATGGCCGTGACGCGGGCCTTCCAAGTGGTTGGTTTTGTCGACGATGCACCCCACAAACAAGGCCAAACCATCAACGGTGCTCCCGTATTCAGTGCCTCAGCGATCGATGCGGTGGTCAGTGACCTGGCGGTCACCGACGTGCTGCTGGCCATGCCCAGTGTCTCCCGGGTCCGGCGCAACCAGATTGTGCAAAGACTGGGTACCTTGCCTGTGCATACACGCACGCTCCCAAGGCTGTCAGAACTCGCGACCGGCCGCGTCACCGTGCAGGACTTGCGCGAACTTGATGTTGAAGACTTGTTGGGTCGCGAACCCGTCGCACCCGATCCAGCCCTTCTGGCCAAACGGCTTTATCAGCAAGTGGTGCTGGTGACGGGGGCGGGCGGCACCATTGGCAGCGAATTGAGCCGCCAAATCCTGCGGGAGCGTCCACTCAAACTGCTGTTGCTCGACCACAGCGAGTACGGTTTGTATTGCATTCACCGTGAGCTGGAGCAGTGGCGCGAGGCAAACGCTCCTTCGATCGAATTGGTGCCACTGTTGGTGAGTGTGGGCAACCGGCGTCGACTCGACTCCATCCTGGGCAAGTACCACCCTTCCATCATTTACCATGCCGCGGCCTATAAACATGTGCCGATGCTGGAGAGCAACCCTTCAGAAGGCATTGTCAATAATGTGTTTGGTACCCTGGCATTGGCGCAATCGGCTGTAGCACTGGGCGTCCCGAATTTTGTGCTGGTGTCAACCGACAAGGCCGTGCGGCCAACCAACCTGATGGGCGCAAGCAAGCGTATGGCGGAGTTGGTGTTGCAGGCGCTTGCAAACCAGGGTGGCGCACACGGCACCTGCTTTAGCATGGTTCGCTTTGGCAATGTGCTGGGTTCGAGTGGCAGCGTGGTGCCCATGTTTCGGGACCAACTGGAAGCGGGCGGGCCACTGACGGTGACCCACCCGGAAGTGACGCGCTACTTCATGACCATTCCCGAAGCCGCACAGTTGGTGTTGCAGGCAGCGGCCATGGCCAACGGGGGAGAGGTTTTCCTGCTCGATATGGGAGAACCCGTCAAGATTGTCGATCTTGCGCGCAGGCTGGTTTCGCTGGCAGGCCTGCGCGTGAAGGATGAGCAGCAGCCCGATGGAGACATTGAAGTTCAGTTCATTGGCCTGCGCCCCGGCGAGAAGCTCTACGAAGAATTGCTGATTGTGGACAACCCGATTCCGACCTCGCACCCACGCATCATGAAGGCCCGCGAAGACTGCCTTGCGTGGGCGGATCTGGAAACTTTGCTGGGGCAATTGCAGCAGGCGGCGTACAACGAGGACCTGCAAGGTATTCAAGCCGTGTTGAAGACCTGTGTGCATGGCTATCGGCCGGATGCGCGATCACCATAGCGTTATTGCGCGACGCTAGATTGCGAGGGGATCCACATCCACGGCCCACCGGATCACGCCTTTTCCCGCCGGGCTTTGTCGCGCGGTATGCAGCACCGATTGCCAGCCACTCAGAAACTGCTGTAGCGCGTTGCGCGACGCGCTTTCCACCAGCATCTGGGCGCGCTCGATGTTGGCAATGCGCTGGATACCCATCGGTATAGGTGGATAAACCGTCACTTGTGCCACGATGTCGGCCCAGCCGTCCCAGTGCGCCATTTCGCTGGCAGCCGCATTGCGGGCTGCTTCCAGGAATCCATGGGCAATTTCTTGTGTCTTTGCTTCGGCTCGAACCAGAGCTTGCGCGCTGAAGGGTGGCAGGCTGGCTTGTGCGCGCTCTTGCAACTGCTGTTGTGCAAAGGTAGGGTAATCGTGCCCCTTGAGTGCCGCGTACAGCGGGTGCGCAGGTTGAAAGGTCTGCACCCACATCTCTGCGTTGTCGCCCAGGGAGGCATCACGTCCAGCACGGCCCGCCGCTTGCAGGAGCAGTCCAAAGAGCCGCTCAGGTGCCCGAAAATCACTGGAAAACAGGGCCCCATCCGGGTTGACCGCCGCCACCAGCGTGATGCGACGAAAGTCATGGCCCTTGGCAATCATCTGCGTGCCCACCAGCACGTCGACGTCACCGGAGTGAACAGCCGCCAATTGACTTTCCAATGTGCCTTTGAGGCGGGTGGTGTCCGCGTCAATGCGGGCAATCCGCACGGGTTCACCGTTTGGGCATTCGGTAGTGATCGAGTTTGGGCGACGCACATCCGAGAGCAACTCGGCGAGGTGTTCTTCCAGGCGCTCGGTTCCGCGCCCCAGGGGCGCGATGTCCGGGTTTCCGCAGGCCGGGCAGGCGCGCGGCACGCGTTCGGTGAAACCACAGTGATGGCAGCGCAGTGTGCGGTCTATTTTGTGGAATACGCGAAAAGCGCTGCAGTGTGGACACTCGCTTTTCCAGCCGCAATCGCCACAGTGCAGCACCGTAGCGTAGCCGCGGCGATTCAGGAACACCATGCACTGTTCGCCACGTGCAATGCGCTCCCGAATGGCCTCCAGAAGCGGGATGGAGAACACCGCGTTGCGAGGCTGGTGGTTCATATCGACCCGGCGCACCAATGGCAATTTGTCCGTTTGGCCGACGCGGCCGGGCATGTGCAGACGCAGATACCGACCACCTTCCTCGACGGGGCGGCTATGGTGCCAGCTTTCCAGCGACGGCGTGGCCGAGCCCAGCACGACTTTGGCGTTTTCGAGCCGTCCGCGGTAAACCGCGAGGTCACGGGCCGAGTAGCGTGCGCCTTCGCCGCTTTTGTAGCTGGGGTCGTGCTCTTCGTCCACCACGATCAGTTGCAATCCGGGCATGGAGGCAAACACCGCCATGCGGGTGCCCAACACGATGCGCGCTGTGCCGTGGTGCGCCGCGAGCCAGTTCTTGAGGCGCTGCGGGTTGGTCATGCCACTGTGCAACGACACCACCGACGCAGCGCCATAACGCGGCGCAAAGCGTTCTCGAAACCGCTGTTCCAGCTGGGGTGTGAGGTTGATCTCGGGCACCATCACGAGTGCCTGCGCGTGTGGGCCACGCTCCAGTAGCGTTTGCACGCACTGCAGGTACACCTCCGTCTTCCCGCTTCCGGTGGCACCAAACAGCAAGCACGGGCCTGCATGGGCCTGTATCTGGTCTAGCGCCTGGGCTTGCTCGGCAGTCAACGTTGGTGCGTTTGCCAAGGCCGTTTCGCCGTCGGGCGGCGGCGTTGGCGCGGTGCGTTTCAATCGGCGTTGCACTTGCACGGCCGACATCTCCCGCAACTGCGGTGGCAATGCCGCCAAGGTCACTTCACCCACCGAGCGCTGGTAATACTGCGCCGCAAAACCCAGCAATTGCTGCCAGTGCGCGCTCAGCGGTGCGATACCTTCCAAAACACTGGCAATTTGCTTGACTTTGCCAGGGTCCACCTCACCGGTGGCACCGGCTGCATCGGCATCCCACACGACACCCAGGGTCTCGCGCTTGCCCAAAGGAACCCGCACCAGCGTTCCCGGCGCCAGCAAGGTCGGATATTGGTAGCTCAGCACCGACCCAAGCGACGCGTGCGCAGGGGTTTGAACCAGAACACAGAGCCAATGCATCATGCATGCGGTTTTGCATAGCAAAAACCGAGTTGAGGCAATTTGTTCATGTCATCTTGAGGAAACGCAGCTAAGTGCTTGATTTTTATGCCCTTTACACGGCATTCACGGAAACTGTGGATAACTTTGTTGATATATGGTCCTGAGGCTTGCCAAAGCCTTGATTTTCAAGGCTTTGGACGGAATGCCCGGAAAAAAAGCAACTTTCGAAACCTATATAAATCAAGCACTTACGTTCGCTATGGGTTTTGTAGCGGTTTCCAGTGTAGTAGGGGTGGTGAAAACCCTCGCCTAACCAATTTTGTGCATAAGTGCAAGATGCCAGGTCAATATCAGGTCTAAAAAGTGGTAGGAGGGTTTAGCACCGCATAGCGCGTGAATGATTGTGTACCGCCTCGACCAAGGCGGCTACATGCTCTGGTGGTGTGTACTGGCTAATGCCGTGGCCGAGGTTAAAAATGTGGGTAGGCCCCGTACCAGGTCCCTGGTGCGGTTTACCAAAACTGTCCAGCACCTTGGCTACTTCGCGCGCAATCTGCTGCGGTGGGGCAAAAAGAACATTGGGGTCAATATTGCCTTGCAGTGCCTTGCCAGGGCGCCGATCGGTACCGCCGACCAAGGCCCGCGCGCGCGCAAGGTTGACGGTCCAGTCCAACCCCAGCACCTCGCAGTCGAGTTCGCCCATATCTTGCAACCACATGCCACCCCCTTTTGTGAACACGATGCGCGGGATGGTTTCTCCCAAGGGACCGGTGCGTTTGAGTTGCGCCAGCACCCGAGCGGTGTAGGCCAATGAAAACTCCTGAAATGCACCGTCAGCAAGCACTCCGCCCCAGCTGTCAAACACCATCACCGCTTGTGCGCCGGCATCGATCTGGGCATTCAGGTAGGCCGCAACCGCATCCGCATTGATGGACAGAATGCGGTGCATCAGGTCGGGACGTGCATACAGCATGGTCTTGACCTGGCGGTAGTCGTCGGAGCCAGCGCCCTCGACCATGTAACACGCCAGCGTCCAGGGACTGCCAGAAAAACCGATGAGGGGCACGCGCGCCTTGCCGTCTTGCACCAGTGCCTTGCGGATGCTGGACACTGCGTCAAAAACGTACTGCAATTTCGCCATGTCGGGCACGGCCAGTTTGGCAACCGCAGCCTCGTCGCGAACGGCTGTGGCGAAACGGGGGCCCTCGCCTGCAGCAAAAGTGAGGCCCAGGCCCATGGCGTCGGGCACCGTCAGAATGTCCGAAAAGAGGATCGCAGCATCCAGAGGGTAACGGTTCAGCGGCTGCAGGGTGACCTCGGTGGCGAAGTCCCGGTTGGTGGCCAGGCCCATGAAACTGCCGGCCTTGGAACGCGTGGCGCAGTATTCCGGGAGGTAACGCCCGGCCTGGCGCATCAGCCACAACGGTGTGTAGTCGGTGGCCTGGCGCAGACACGCACGCAAAAAGCGGTCGTTGTGCAGGTTGGCGAAGGTGGGGTCGGGCGCACCGGTGGTGCTGGGGGTGGGAGCTGGAATATTCATCCCCCAATTGTCGCAGTTAGCGGCCCTGGAAATGGCGGCGGTGCTCGACCAGGATGCACTTGTCCTGTACCACCCGCAAGCCAGCCTGGCGTGCAAGCGCTGCGCTGGCTTCGTGGACAATGCCCAACTGCAGCCAGATGGCGGTGGCACCGACGGCGATAGCATCATCCACGACGGGTGGCACATCAGCACTGTTGCGAAAAACGTTGACCAACCCGATGCGCTCATGCACAGCCGCCTCGTGCAGGCTGGGGTAGGCTTTTTCCCCCAGGATGGATGCCGCATTGGGATTGATCGGGATGATGCGCCACCCCTGTGACTGCAGGTACTGGGCTACTTCAAAACTGTCTCGATGGGGTTTGGGTGAGAGTCCAACCACGGCAATCGTCCGGTACGTATCCAGTATGTGCGCTACTGCGTCGTGCGGGTTCAGGTCGGTTGGGTGAGTCAATGTTGCCACCTACAGCGTCGCCAATGCGGCCTTCAAATCACTGGCACTCAGGACTTCGGAGAAAAGTACCGGAGGACGGGTCGGGTGGTACAGCACGTACACCGGCACGCCGCTGCGGCCCAAACCTTCGAGCGCCACCGTGATGGCCGGGTCGCGTCGGGTCCAGTCAGCACGCAACAAGGTCACCTTGCGCGCCTGAAAATCACCGAGAACTTCGGCGCTCGCCAAAGTTGTTTTCTTGTTGTACTGGCAGGTAATGCACCAGGCGGCGGTGAAGTCCACAAACACGGGTCGACCTGCGGCAAGCTCAGCCTCCACCATGCCCGGTGCCCACGTGTGCCAAGCACCCGCTGGTTTTGTGCCACTCGCGCTGGAAGTTGGCGATACGGGCGCCGACTCGTCCAGTTGCAAGACATTTTGGCCGATAGCGCCCGCCAACATTGCGCAACCAGCTATCGAAACAGTAGCAAATACCCATCGCGTGCGCCCCGAAAGGCTGACCGACCAGACCAGCAATGCCAGACCTACCAGCAACGCCAGCAAACTGGCGGCCCCGTCCACGCCACTCAGGTGGCCTAGTACCCACACTAGCCAGACCACCGTGGCAAACATGGGAAAGGCCATGAAGCGCCGCAGCGTATCCATCCAGGCGCCCGGTTGCGGCAACAGCCGGCCGAAAGCAGGCACCCAACTGGCCACCAGGAAGGGTAGTGCCAATCCCAGCCCCAATGCAGCAAAGATGCCCATGGCCTGCGGCCCGGGCAGGGTAATGGCATATCCCAGGGAGGCGCCCATGAAGGGGGCGGTGCAGGGTGATGCGATGGCCACCGCCAGCACGCCCGAAAGAAACGCGTCGCCCGTGGGGTGCTTGGCCTGCAAGGACGCCAGACGGTGGGGTAGCAGGGACCCCACTTCAAAGAGACCAGCAAGATTGAGCCCAATGAGGGTAAAAAGGGCTGCAAGCAAGGCCACCACCAGGGGTGACTGCAGCTGAAAGCCCCAGCCCAGTTGCTCGCCCGCTGCTCGCAGCCCCAGCATCAGTGCGCCCAGCGCCATGAATGACAACACCACACCCGCGGTGTACGCCAGGCCCTGTGCCCGGTGTTCTGAGCGGTATTGACCTGCGTGCTGGGAGAACCCCAGCACTTTGATCGCCAGCACCGGCAGCACACAGGGCATCAGGTTGAGTATCAGCCCACCCAGCAAGGCGGCGAACATCGCCAGCATCCAGCTAGACCACGAACCATCGGCAGGAGGCGGACTCTGCGGCGTTGGAGTCGTTGGCGCGGTGGCGATACTGGTTGCACCGACGGCGGGTGGGTTCGCCTCGGGCAGGTCGGGCCAGGTGCCGCTGATCCTGGCGACGGTTCGCACGCTTTGCTGGCCCACAGCAAGCACCACCGCCATTTCCGGCACCGTGCCTTCACGTTGCACAGACAGGGGTAGGCGAGCACGCCAGTCAGCTCCTTGCCATTCGGGTTCCTGCGGTGATGTGGACGGATCGGCGATATTGGGTGACTCTGGGAACACCTGCACCGGGTTCCCAATCCAGGACGCCGGTAGCCCGGTGACTTTGAGCGCGATGCCGTCCGTTGCGACCGACGCAGTCGCAATCCCCTTCAGCGCAACTGGTACAGCAGCCCGTGCAGCGCTGAACGCGGCGCCATGCGATGCAGTGGAACCTTTGGCTGGCACGTTGAGAGCAAAGCTGCCTTCCTGAGGAATGCACTCCTGAAGGCACACCAGCCACGATGCATTGAGCCGGACATCCAGGCTACCTTGCACCGAGGGAACAAAGTCCTTGCCAATCGTGATGGCAACGGGTAACAGTACGGTATCCCCATAGCCGTAATTGCCCATGGTGCCGACTTTGATGAGCTGTGGCGTTGGCCACTCTATTTCGCCAGCGGTTGCGCCTTGCGGCAACGTCCACTGCAGCGTTGTGGGCAAGCCCGAGTCGCCGGGGTTTTTCCAATAAGTATGCCAATGCGGCTGGTGCTGTATCTGCAATCCGAGCGATACCGTGGCCCCAGGGTGTACCCCGTCAGGAGCGAGTGCTACAAGTTCGGCACGCACCTGGTCGGTCTTGACCACGGCGCTTGCTGCAAAAGTGCCAATCTTCTGAGGGTTTCCTAAGGTAATCTGGGCATTTGCGCCCGTCAATAAAGCGCTGGTAGCTACAGAAAATATAGCGAAAAGATGGCGAAGAGACATCGATTGGTAGCCGGGTCGGGACGGCTGTGGAAAGGCGTGTAAGAGGTTCATTGTGCAGTGTGAGCCCTGCACAGCATCAAAAGTTCCAAACCGAGGCCTCTTGGGCAAAGACGGCAGGCAACTTCCTGGGGGCTCGGATGCGCAGCTGTTTGTTGACATTTTCCTGCCCAAACACCACTTCGATGTCAGCCACAGTAACGCCAAACAATGGCGCCAAAAAGCGCACCATGTGGTCGGTGGCTTTGCCACCTTTGGGTGCAGCAGTGACGCTGACTTTGAGTTGTGTGCCTTTGGGTTTTCCAATAGCGTCTTTGCTGGCGGCCGGTTTGCCCAGAATATTGACGATCAGGGTGTCACCGTCCCAGGCAAAGAACGACTCACCCGTGGCATTGCGAGGGCGACCGGGTGCCATTACAGGCTGGAGGCATCAAATGAGGTCAGCTTGAACCCCAGGTCGCGGCCAATCGACTCGTGCAGAGCGCGCTGCAACGCTTCGCTTTCGCGCATGAGTTTGCGCAATTGGCCACGCTCGATCGCCAAAACGCTCAGTTCGGTCTGCGCCACCACCGATGCGGTGGCAACATCATCGCGGAAAAAGCTCACCTCGCCCACCAGATTGCCATCGTGCAGCGATGCCACCACCATGCCGTTGGCCACTACGTGTGCTGTCCCCTGGATGATGATGTACAACTGCTCCAGGTGCTCGCCCTGGGTCACCAGAAAGGTGCCGGCGGTCGGAAAACTGCGCTGGCTTACCTTGAGCAATTGCTGGAAATCGGCATCACCCAAGGTGGGGAACAGCCAGGCGCGTAGGGCTTGCTCCTGAATCGTAAGTGCGCCCGCCGATACAACGCGCAGTCGGCGCAAATACTGGACCGCGTTGATGGATGCCAGCACCAGCAGGATCGCGACCAAAGGCCAACGCAAACCATCTTCCGCGAAGAAAACCCCCACGGCTCCCAGCAAGAATGCAGCCATCGCGAGCAACCGCATCTGTACGTTGCCTGCAACAAGGTACGAGGCCGCAAGCAGAGCACATGCGATTGCCCCTAGCGCCAGTGAGGTGGATCCAAGTGTTATGACGATATTCATTGCAATGAGTTGTTGCGATGCAGCCGTGGAGAATAACCTACCAGGCCGATCGTCGATGCAAGCGGGGGCCGTCGCAGGCCCTAAGATAGCGGCATGCGTACCCCTTTATCTTCCCGCTACTGGGCCGACTGGACCACGGCAGACTTTGGTCTCGCTGCGTCGATGGGCGTTCTGGAGCAGACCATTGCAGTGCTTCCGGTCGCTGCGACCGAGCAGCATGGCCCGCATCTTCCACTGCGGGTCGACAGCGCGCTGGTGGATGGTATCGTGCATGCAAGCATTGCACATCTCTCACCTGCGGTTCACGCGCTCTTCCTGCCAACGCAGTCTATCGGCCTGAGTCCGGAACATGGGTCGTTTGCAGGAACCCTGACGCTCAAAGCTGAAACGGTGATTCGTCTGTGGACGGATATTGCCGAGTCCGTCGCGGCCAGCGGCGTCAAGAAACTGGTGCTGTTCAATTCCCACGGAGGTCAGGCCGGATTGCTCGATGTGGTGGCGCGTGATCTGCGGTCCCGATTGGGTATGCTGGTGTTTAGCGTCAACTGGTACGGCCTGCCGCTCGAAAGCGAACTGGGGGACGATGTGAACACGCTTTTCAGCGACCATGAGCACCGCTTTGGCATTCATGCCGGGGACATTGAAACATCCATGATGCTTGCGATAGCGCCCGAACAAGTCGATATGACACAGGCCGCAAACTTCGCCTCCACGGCGCAAGACCGCGCTCGGAATTGCCCGATTCTGGGAAACGGCAAGAGCGCCAAACTGGCTTGGCAGATGCAGGATTACAACGCGCAAGGTGCCGTGGGAAATGCTGCTGCGGCGACAGCAGAAAAAGGTGCCGCTGTCGTTGGAGCTGCCGCGCGGGCATTGGCCCGGATGCTGGCTGAAATTCACCAACTGCCAAAAGACACTTTGCGACCTGCCGTTCGCTGAGCGCTGCCCTGCTGCTCTTCTGATCCCGGCGTGAACAGCGTTTACTGTTCAATCCGCTGGCGTGCAAAGTCTTACTTCGGTTTGACCGCGCTGCCAGCACGGGCTGGGTGTTATGTAGTCGGCACGTGGTAACCCGTCGAAGTCGATCCGGGCAACCCGCGTGTCAAAGGCCGTCACCCCGGACTTGTCGATCGTCAGTCGCAATAGCCAGCCTCGTCGCTGGTTGTCGTTGTCCGTTTCCTTCATCACAAAATTGCCAACGCTGTAGACAACGGGCTTGCCACGGTAGTGCTCTATGTCCTGGGTGACGTGCGGATGGCCACCGATGACGGCATCCGCTCCCGCATCAATCATGGTGCGGGCGAGTTGCCGCTGCCGGGCGTTGGCGGTCAACTCGTTTTCCCAACCCCAGTGCATGATGGGTATGACCACATCGGCACGGTAGGTGCTACGCGCTTTGCGGATGTCGTCGATCACCTGCTCATCCTCGCTCCAGGCCGAGCCAGGCGCATCGTAGTCCGCCTCAAAGCTCCTGGGCATGAACTCGTTATACCCCAGCAAGGCTATGCGGATGCCTTTGCGCTCAAAAATCAATGGCGTGTGCGCCTGGGAGAGATTGAGGCCACCGCCGAATTGCGACAGTCCTGCCTGCCTGAGCAGGTCCAGCATTTCTGCGAACGCCTCACGGCCAAAGTCTCCTGAGTGGTTGTTGGCCAGTGCCACTGCGTCGAAGTGGCGTTTGAGTACGGGAAGGACGCGAGGATGCGCCCTGAACGTGTAGTTCTTGTCACCGGCCGAACCGGTGGTTGCCACCACGCACTCCAGATTGACGGCGCGGAAATCTGCATTGCCGAAAAAGTCGGTGAAGCTCGCGAATGGGTCACTCCCGCGCGCGATCAAGTCACCCGCTGTGTCGTCGAGCACGATGTCCCCGGCAAAAACCAGGCTGACAGAAGCCGGGCTGTCATTTGCCCAGCACGGTGGACCAATGGCCAGTGCCAATGCGGCGCAACATGCAGCCCAGATCTTCATGTGCGCTTGCCCTCCAAGGTGCAGCGATAGTGCAGCTCGCGTTCCACCGGGCCGGCAAATACAAACTGTTCACCGGTCAGCAGCAGCGGGGTCTCGGTCAAACTGAATGGCGGCAAGTACTTGGCCTGATGCACAAGAACCGGCTGGTGTTTGGCGTCCAGGTAGGTGTACAGCACGACACGGTCGACGCGATCGGCGTCACCAACCATGACCGCCTTGAATCGAAATCGCCCCCCGATGTCAACGGACGCAACGGGGTAGGGGTCGGCCACCGGTTTGGTCTCGATGGTGTGCGTCGTTCCGGCATACGATACATGGCAGCGCAGCAGGGGCATGGGCGCTGCGTGGATGCCTGCACAACACAGCCCGGCGAAGGCCAACGACAAAAAACGCGTCGTGCCCAGCGTCGGGGCGGTCAATTTCAAGCGTAGGTGATCCATGACACATATTCTGCGTCATCCAGATGGGGCAGGGTGTTGTATGTCAGCAGCATGTGGCGCTTGGGCGTAAAGACCAGCTCGGTGATAGAGCTGTTGCGTATCCGCATGTTAAGTTCAATGGTGGTTTCGCAAGCGGTGCCGAGAATGTGACCCACCGCCGTCGAGATGGGTCCGCCACTGCTGACGATCAGCACGTTGCCGGTATGCTGGCTGCGAACGTGATCCAGTGCCGACACAACGCCAGCTACGAACTCGGCATAACTGGGCATGCCCTTGGGGCTCACCACGCCGTTCATCCACTGCGTCAGGCCATCCCGCAGCAGGCGGAAATGGTGTTTGTACATCTCCGGCGAGTCTGGTTTTGTCAATGGATGCGGGTAGATTGCCGTGATGACAGCCTCGCTATCGTATTCATTGAGGCCAGGCCAGGCCAAGGTCGGCACTGTGGGGGCAGCATCGCCCATCCCGTGCGCAATGCCGTTCCAGGTCTGTTCATGGCGTTTCAAGGTGCCGCACAGCACTGCTTCAAAGGCAAGTTTCTTTTTGGCAAAGTACTCCCCGAGCCGCACGCTCTGCCGAATCCCGAGGTCGCTCAGGTTGTCGTAATCTGCCGCGCCAAACGAGGCTTGCCCATGCCGCACAAGATAAAGATTTCCCATGGCGGGAATTTAAGTCAAATCAGCCGCTTGCGCTTGTCAATCGTGCGACAGCCGCTACTATTTGTGTAGCGTCCTGCGTCGCTCCAGAGGTTGACGCTACAGGAAGTTGAACAGCGAAAGCTTCTGCACCTGGGCATACGACTGCAGGGCTGCCTGGTAGCCCACCTGCTGGTTTTGAAAATCGGAAATACCCTTGGTCATATCCAGGTCTTCGGCGCGGGCACGGTCCCCCTCCACCTCAATGCTGCGCCGGTCCTGATTGGCACTGATGCGGTCCGCACGGTTCAGCAAGTCGCCCGCTTGACCCCGGATGGCTGAGATGCGGCTCATGCCGATGTCAATGTTGTTAAGTGCCTGCCCAACTGCCTGAGTCACTGCATTGCCGTTGGGAGCGTTGCCAATGTCCCTGATCGCGTCGTCCAGGACGCTGAAGATGCTGGGGCGTGGATCGAGACTCAGGACATCGCCGACGGCAGGCGCACCCGTAATACTTAAGGAAAGGCCTGGAATTTCGGTGACCGCAACATTGCCGGCTTTGCCGGTTGGGTAGGAGTTCGTACCAGTGAGTGAACCTACTGGAGTACTGGTGAGTGTGTCAAATTCGTCAATTTGGTAACTGACACTGGTAGTACCCAAAGTAGATGTGGTGTCAACTCCAGTGATGGTGATGGTGTAAGCAGACGTGCTTGATACCAGCGAGGAGTTAACCAATTGCACACCACTGGTGCCGATGCCATGAGCAGGCGCCGCTACATTGGTGATGGTGACGTTGTAGGCGCCGTCACGCTCGGGCTTCATCATGAAAGCTCGCTCACCGTCGAGAGCGAAGGGAATCGCAACATCCGTGCTGGCGGTCTGGCCAGGCAGTCCTCTAAAAGTGTAGTCCTGTGCGAGCGGTGTTTGCGGGCCGACAAAGGGTTGCAATGCACTTCCCAATGCGCTAAAGAGCGGCAAGCCATTGGTGTCTTTACGATTGGCTAAAGTGAGAATCTGGTTGCGCAACCCGGTCAATTGATCAGCTATGCCTTTATGTTCAAGGGTGGTGTGTGCGGCATTCCCTGCGCTTACCACCAGTTCACGGAAGTTCTGTAATGCATCGGTAACATCGCCCAACGTGCTTTCGGCTTGCACAATTGCGCTGCGCTGGGATGCCAGCGCGCGTTGATCGGTTTCAATGCGTGCCAAGCGCATGATGGCGCGTTCCGCCAATGCGGCACCGGTGGGGTCGTCGCTTGCGCGGACGACCTTTTTCCCGGAAGTCAGGTTTTGTTGCAGGCCTTCCAAGCTGGCTTGGCGCGTCATGATGTTGCGCACAGCAATATCGTACGTGTTGGAAGATCCAAGTCGTGCGGCTAGGGTCATGGTGTTTACTCCGGTGCTGGGCCAGTTAGCGAGCCAGGCTATTCAGCAACGTATCGAAAATGCTATTGGCAATCTGGATCATTTTTGCCGAAGCTTGATACGCTTGTTGATACTGCAAAAGTTTGGAAGCTTCTTCGTCCAGATTGACCCCAGAGACGCCGGTGCGAGAGTGCTCCAAAGTGGTGGAGATGGACTGTGACACTTGCGCCGCGTAATTGGCGCTCTGGCTTCTGATTCCAACCTGCGAAATCACGCCGGCGAAACCATCGGTTAACGCTGCGCCATCGAACATCGCCACATCGCGCAAGTCCAGCATGGCTAGGGCGTTTCCGGCGGAGAGGGCGGGATAACTGTTGTTGTCAATGATAAAGGTGTCCCCGGCTACCGGGTCACCCTGCGGTGTACCTTGAATCTTTACTGACCAGCCCAAAAGCGGCTGGGAGTACGTTGGTGGGGAGGTGATCACAGGCCAATCTGGCAGTGTCGACTCAATCGCCTCGCCGGGGGTGTAGTTGTATATGTTGCCTGAAGGGTCGTCGCTACGAGTGTAGGTGCCGGGGCCAGTGAACTTCAGGGTTACAGGCGGTGGACGTAGAGGGTCCGGGAACGGTGGGTTGCTACGGGCAGCCAGTGACATCAGTTGGAGGCTGCCTTTGTTACTCGCCCCCATGGTGCCAGCCACGGGACTGGCCACAGCCAGGGCTCGCGGCGAGGAAAACTGACTGCTGATATTGCTGGCAGAGGTGGTAAACGGCTTCAGCATGAATCGGTCCCCCGCAGCAGCGGTGCCGGTTTGCGTGAGACTCAGGCCGTCAATGACAACAGGGCTGGTCAAAGCGAAATCAAATTGGGTCTGTTGACCATCCGAGTGGCGTGTGACGGTGCCGGCCGTGGGGCCACTAAAGCTGATGAAGTAATCCGATGCCGCGAACTTGGTGACATCCGAGATTCCCATCGTGAGCGCTGTTGTGCCCTTGTTCATGTAGGCAGGTGGCGCTGGTTGCAGCACGTTTGCACCACCGAACACCGTGGGGCTGAAAATGTCGCCGCCAATGTTGCCATCCAGGTCTGTGCCAAGCTTGTGCTGTGCATTCATCGAGGTGCTGATCGCCATTGTCAGGCGCCCCAGCAAGTTGCGACCTTCGTTCAGATCGTTGTTCTGAAACCGAATCAACCCCGATATTTCGCCGCCGCCCAGCATGTTTTCATCAAGCTTATTGGTCTCGCCATTGCGAATGATCGCCAAGGTGCTGCTGCGCGAATCTCCATAGTCGTCCTTCACGATGGCCACACTGGACGCCCGTGTTCCCAGTACCAGTTCTTGACTCGCGCTCAGGTAAATCCCTATGGAACCGTCATCTGCATTGATCTGGGTCGTTTGGACAAATTGGTTCAAGTCGCGAATGAGCTGGTCGCGCTGATCTAGCAGGTCATTCGGTGGTTGTCCTGACCCAAGAGCACGTACGATCTGGTCGTTCACAGCAGCAATGTTCTTCGCAATGCTGTTGACTGAACTGACCTTTTGTTCCAGGGATTGCTGCACCACCAACTGCAAGTCATCGAGTCGCTGAGAGGAGGAGCGCATGCGGGATGCGGTTTCCTGCACACGTGTGAGTGCCACCGTGCGGGCAGTAAGGTCGGTCGGTGCGTTGGAAACGTCTGAGAAGGCGTTCATCATGTCGCTGATGGATGCGCCAAGGCCTTGCTTTCCACCCTCAAAGATGCCTTCGAGTTGCTTCAAATAGTCGGCGCGTGTCTTGTCGGCATACTCATTCGACGAGGCCAGCGCGGACTGACGTACCAGAAACTCATCGAAATTGCGCTGAATCGTTTGAACATTAACGCCCTTACCGACAAAGCCAGCACCCGTGTACTGACCTTCGACAGCCTCGAGAACCGCCTTTTGACGGGAATACCCCACTGTATTGACGTTGGCAATATTGTTGCCGGTCGTCTGCAGGGCAATTTGATTGACCTGTAGTGCGCGGGTGCCCAGATTGAGTAGGTCCATGGCCGCGCTCGCTTAGGTTTGCACGCGCCGCACGGCGATGGTTGCGTTGATGGCACGGCTTAACTTGGCGGCATAGTCCGGGTCGGTGGCGTAACCGGCCTTTTGCAGTCCGCTGGCGAATGCCTGCACCGAGCCAGTCTGCAATTTGGCCTTGGCGTAACGCGGGCTCTCCGAGATCAATCGGGCATAGTCTTTAAAGGAATCTGCATAGGAATCATAGGCGCGAAAGCGTGCCACACGCTTCTCGGCGACACCGTTGACATACTCCGTGGTGGTGACTTCGGCCACTTTGCCTGTCCAGCTGGTGCCCGCCTTGATTCCAAAGAGATTGAAGGAAGGTGCGCCCCCCTTTTGTTTGATCTCGAACTTGCCCCACCCGGTTTCGTGACCGGCTTGGCCCAGCATATAGGCTGCAGGGATACCCGTGGCCTTCTCGACTTCGCTGGCCACCTTGGTGTGGCGTTGCACAAAGTTGAACTGGCTCTCAGTGGGTCCACGGGTCTTGCGGTTGTCGGATAGTGCAGTGCTGGTGCTGGTGCTGGTGCTGGTGCTGGTGCTGGTGCTGGTGCTGGTGCTGGTGCTGGTGCTGGTGCTGGTGNNNNGTGCTGGTGCTGGTGCTGGTGCTGGTGCTGGTGCTGGTGCTGGTGCTGGTGCTGGTGCTGGTGCTGGGCTTGACGGCAGCGGCTGAAGCGGCAGTGGTCTTGTCAACGGCAGACGCTGTCGACTGTGCGGCCATTTGCCGTGTTAGCTGCTGAGTGATCAAGTCAGATAGACCGCCCGGCTGGCCAGACATCTGGACTGCAAATTGCTGGTCCAGCAAGTCCGTTCCAAGGTCGCCCCCTGGGCTGTCGAGCATGCCCGACTTCATGGTGGCCTCACGCATGCTTTTCATCAGTTCGCGCATGAACAGCGATTCAAACTGAACAGCCGTCTCGCGGATGGCCTGCGGGGTATTCTTTCCAGCCTCCAGTTTGAGCGAGCCTAACGACTGAACGTCAATCGCCAGTGATTGCGAGTTCGAAATGGCACCAAAGCTCATGTCAGATCACCTCCAACTCGGCATTGAGGGCGCCGGCTGATTTGATCGCTTGCAGGATAGCAAGCAAGTCCTGCGGCGTTGCACCCAGTGAGTTCAACGCTTTCACGACTTCTGCCAACTGCGCAGCCGCCGGGATCTGGATCAACTTGCCGGCTTCTTGCTTGATTTCAATATTGGCCTTCTCAGTCACCACGGTCTGACCGCCAGTTGACAGTGCGTTGGGCTGGCTGATGACTGGCGTGGACGAAATGCTGATCGACAGATTGCCATGCGCGATGGCGCAGGCACCCAGGGTCACAGCCTGATTGAGCACAATGGAGCCAGTGCGGGAGTTGATAATGACCTTGGCAGCACGCACGGAAGTTTCGACCGGAAGTTCCTCCATCTCGGCCAAAAAGCTGATGCGGGCATTGGGACTCGTCGGTGCCTGTACCTGGACTGTGCGGCCATCGAGTGCCTGTGCCACGCCGTCGCCAAATCGGGTATTTATGCTCTGTGCCACCTTGCGCGCCGTTTGAAAGTCCGTTGCACTTAAGCTGAGATTGATGCTGGGGCCCTCCTGCAGGGACGTGGGAACACTGCGCTCTACCTGCGCGCCGTCCGGTATGCGGCCGACTGCCAGGTGGTTGACCTGAACCTTGCTACCCCCCGCCGCAGCACCGGCGCCAGCCACAATGAGGTTGCCCTGCGCGAGGGCATAGACCTCGCCATCGGCACCCTTGAGCGGCGTTGCGATCAGAGTCCCGCCCTTGAGGGACTTGGAGTTGCCCAGCGACGATACGTTGATGTCTAGCAGCTGCCCCGGTCGGGCAAACGCCGGCAACTGGGCTGTGACCAGAACAGCGGCGACATTTTTCATTTGCAACTGGCTCAGCGACGCCGGGGTGAGCGTAAGCCCAAGCTGTTGCATGTAGTTGGCCAGACCTTGGGTGGTGTAGGGCATCTGGGTTGTCTGGTCGCCTGTGCCATCCAGGCCGACCACCAATCCAAATCCAGTCAACTGGTTGCTCCGCACGCCTTCAATGGTGGCGACTTCCTTGATGCGGGTTGCCGCCTGGGCCAGTGAACCGATGCCAAGGCACAGGGCCAGCGCCAGGTGAGCTAGGCGCTGCAGTCCCGAGTGATTTGCAGTGGTTGTCCAGGTGTTCATGTGCAGAGTTGGTAGAGGGAGACCCGGATGGATCTCTTACCCCTCGGCACTATTCTGGACAACTTTAGAAAGGCAGAAAGCTCAAAAAGAACCGTGAAATCCAGCCAACTGTTTGTGCTTCACCCTGCGTGCCACGGCCACGGGACTCCACCCGCACATTGGCAACCTGGGTGGAGCTCACGATGGATCCGGGCTGCACCAGGCGCGGGTCAACAGTCCCGGAGAATCGCAACACATCGACGTTGTGGTTGACTCCAATCTGTTTTTCACCGGAGACCACCAGATGCCCGTTGGGCAATACCTCGATCACCGTTGCCGTGATGGAACCGGAGAATGTGTTTGCGCTTTCGGTCCCGCCCTTGCCAGAGAACGAATTATTGGTCGACGCGCCCACGCCCAGTTTGGCCAAATCAGCAGCAGGCTGCAGCGGCAAAGCGGATATTTTGGCGTCAATGGACGAGTTCCGATCCACGGTAGACGTCGATTTCTGGCTGGCCGACACGTTTTCCACAATCTGAATCGTCACTGTGTCGCCCACCAAGCGCGCGCGCCGGTCTTCAAATACGGGGCGATAGGTGGCGGCTTGAAACAAACTACCGTTGGCCGGTCGAATGGCCTGGTTGACGATCGCCGGCGTCGGGCTCACTTTCGGCTCGGCAAAGTCCACCACCACTTTTTGTGGCAATTGCTGGCAGGCTGTCAAAGCCAGCACAGACAATATCGAAGTGGCAAATCGGGCTGTAACATCCGTATTCATTGCGCGAGCAGCTACGTTTTTCATAGTAAACCTCACAGCTGGCCGAGCTTTTGCAGCATCTGGTCAGATGTTTGTATGGCCTTGGAGTTCATCTCATACGCGCGCTGGGTCTGGATCATGGTTACCAACTCCTGCACGACATTCACGTTGGACGTTTCGACAAATCCCTGCACCAATGTTCCCAGTCCATTCGCCCCGGCGGTGCCTGCATTGGGCTGACCGGATGCCGCTGTTTCGGTGTAGATGTTTTGCCCACGGGGCTCTAGCCCGGCGGCGTTGACAAAGTTGGTCAGGGATATTGTCCCGACCGGCTGCGGCGCCACATTGCCGGGAATGGTCACTGACACGTTCCCATCCTGCCCGACGGTAATGGATGTGGCGTTGGTCGGGATGGTGATGCCTCCAGCCACTGGCAGCCCGCCCGATGTCACCATACGGCCCTGGTTGTCGATCTGAAATGCTCCATCGCGGGTGTAGCCATTGGATCCATCGGGCAGAGTGACCTGAAAGAAGCCGTTTCCCTGAATCGCGACATCCAGGTTATTGCTGGTCTGCTGGAGATTTCCCTGTGCAAAGTTGCGGCTGGTGGCGACGGTGCGCACACCAAGACCGACTTGCAGCCCGGTGGGTAACTGCGATTGCTCGGAGGTATTGGCTCCTGCTTGCCGCAGATTCTGGTACATCAGGTCTTCGAACACCGCATGCGACTTTTTGAATCCGTTGGTGGAGACATTGGCCAGGTTGTTGGAGATGACGTCCAACTGCATTTGCTGGGCTTCCATGCCGGTCTTCGAAATCCAAAGTGAGTTGATCATGGTGCTTTCCTGCTAATTTGGTGGGCGGGAACTTATCCCTGTAGTCCCAGCAGTTGCCCTGCGGAACGGTCATTGGACTCGGCGGTTTGCAGCAGGCGCATCTGGGTCTCAAACTGACGAGCGGTCTGAATCATGCCAACCATCGCCTCGATGGCATTGACGTTGGAGCCTTCCAATACGCCTGTCTGTACACGGGCGGTGTCGTCACTGTTGAGGGGGTCCCCCGACAGCGAGCGGAATAGCCCATCGTCGCCACGCTTGAGGGGATCTTCCGCAGTTGGTGTCACCAACTTGAGCTTGCCAATGGTGTTAGCGGGCTGGTTGCCGACCTTCGCGCTGATGCCGCCATCTTGCGCGATGGTCAGGGCTGCACCGGGTGGAACCGAAATAGGGGAGCCGTCGCTAGACAGGACCGGCAAACCGTTGCCTGTTACCAATGTGCCGTCGGTAGACACTTCAAAATGGCCACTGCGGGTGTATCCCTCATTGCCATCAAGCCCCTGTACTGCGAACCAGGCGCTGCCGACTGCCATGGCATCCAGCGCCCGGTCGGTGCGCTGGGCCGGGCCCGCCTTGTCCGAGTATCCAGCGCTGGCTTCGAGCGCAAAAACGCGGGTGGATGCACCTGCACCTTGCAACGGTACGGCACGGTAGGTTGCCAGTTGGGAGCGAAACCCGTTGGTCGAGGCATTGGCGAGGTTGTTGGACAGGATCGCCTGGCGATTCGCAGCCGCATTCGCTCCCGACATGGCGGTGTAGATGAGGCGATCCATGGTCTAGTCCTTCTGTGTCTTAGCGCAGGTTCACCAGGGTTTGCAGCGCCTGGTCCTGGGTCTTGATGGTTTGCGCGTTGGCCTGGTAGGAGCGCTGCGCGGTCATCATGTCGACCAGCATGGCGGTTAGGTCCACGTTGGACTCTTCCACTGCACCGGGTCGGATTTCGGCAAACTGGCCATCGCCCGGAGCGCCTTGCAGTGGGGGGCCGGATGCTGCAGTTTCCACCCAGCTCCCGCCAATCTGGGCCAATCCCTGGTTGTTCCTAAAGTCCGCCAACGCAAGCTGGCCACGAATCTGTGACTGTCCGTTGGAGTACTTGGTCTGAATTTTTCCAGTTTCCGTTATCGATACGCCCGTCAGATTGCCTGCGGTGTAGCCGTCCTGCTCAAGCTTGATGACGCCAAAAGCCGTGCCGTATTGGGTGGTTCCGCCTAGTTCAAGTGTCACGACATTTGGAGCAACGGCTGGATTGGGAGACTGAAGAGAGAGTTTCGGCTGCGGTGCTAGGGGAATCATGTTGCCAGCAGCGTCAAAGGTGATCTGAAAAAGCGCTCCAGACGGCAGCGTGGAAGGCGCGGTTGGCGTCAGACTAGCGCTCGGCAGCGGCAGAGGCGCAGGAATGGCGGGAGTTCCGTTCGTCCCGGCATTCGCATACGTTGGCAGGGCCGTATTGCCATTGGCAAGATTCAGCGCTGTATTTTTCTTGTCTAGTGCATAGTCAGTGGCATTCTTGGCTCCAATGGGAGCATCCAGTGCCAGCGCAGCTGAACCAGCAGTCATCGTTGTGGCATCAAAAACATCCCACTGGTCCGTCGTAATGGGGGGGACAGCCGATGGGTTAGGGCCAGTCCGTACAAATGCAAGCGTGATCGGTGTCTCCAGACCCTGGGAGTCGTACCCGTTCATTGTGGTTCCATAGGTGGAAATGGACAATGGCGGATAGACATTGGCGGCAATGGGTGCACGTGCATCGAGGTTGAAAACAGTGGTCACCTTGGTCGTCGACTTGGCCGGTATGGGAGCGCCAGCGGGAATGGACATTGGTTCTGCAGTGCTGCTGGTGACGTTACCGGTCGAGTCGGTAGGGAAACCCATGATGTTCGCGCCATTGTTGGCCACCAAGTTGCCTAGCTTGTCCAGTTTGAACTGCCCATCGCGTGTGTAACCAATGGTTCCGTCAATTTGTTTTAACTGAAAAAATCCGGCGCCATTAAGCGCTACATCCAGCCCATTGCCCGTGACATTGATACCGCCTTGCGTAAATTGTTGGGAGATGGACGAAATGGCAACGCCGATACCGTCGGAGCTGCCTCCGCCAGACCCGACGGTCGAAGCGATCAGGTCCGCAAACTCGGCGCGTGCTACCTTGTAGCCCACGGTATTGGCGTTGGCGATATTGTTGCCGATGATGTCAAGATTCTTTGCCGCAGAATTCAAGCCAGACAATCCGGTTTGTGAGCTCATGGTGCTGTCCTATCGCTTAATTGATGAAATAAGTGGTGGTTAAAGAATGGCCTGGATGGCGCTGTAAGCGACCGCATCCCGGCCCTTGAGTTGCATCGTCATTTCAGACCCGCTGGTTCCTACGGAGATCACCGTGTCGCGGGCCAAAGCCGTGCTGGACACTTTTTGCCCGCCGTTGGTTGCCACAATGGTGAACTTCGGGTTGGTGGTGCCTGGATATTTCGAAGCATCCCACTCAAACGAATGCCTGCCGATACCGCGTGAACCCATGTCAATGGTGTCGATGACCTGGCCGCCGGGAGTGCTGATCTCGATGCTGACCTTGTCAGCCACCCCGGAGAGGTCAATGGCACCCTTCGCCGTACCTGCATTGACGGTCAGGGTATTGCCGGCAAGCAGCACATCGTGCCCAATCATGGACGCACCCTGCATGGTTTGCATTGCCGTGAACTGGGTCACCATGGACTTCATGGTTTCATTGAGTTGCGTAATCCCAGAGACGGTGTTGATTTGCGCCATCTGACTGGTCATTTGCGCGTTGTCCATGGGGTTCATGGGGTCCTGGTTGTTCAACTGAGCGACCAGAAGCTTCAGGAATCGATCCTGCGAAGCGTTTGCATCGCTCAATGCGGTCGTTGTCTTACCTGTCGTGCTCGATAACGAACTGAAGGGGTCTACGGCGGAAATGCTGGTTGTCATGAAACTATCCTTGGTGGCTTACTGGCCCATCTGCAGGGTCTTGAGCAGCAGCGTCTTTGCCGTGTTCATGACCTCGACGTTGTTCTGGTACGAACGTGAAGCGGAAATCATGTTCACCATCTCTTCCACCGGATTCACGTTCGATTGGGTCACGTAACCTTCGGCATCGGCGGACGGGTGCGCGGGGTTGTGCACACGGCGCAGCGGCTCGGTGCTTTCCTTGATGGAGCTTACCTTGACACCCGATGCGGCTTCCGATCCCATGGGCATGGTCTCGAAAACCACCTGTCGGCTCTTGTAGCCTTGTCCGTCGGGTCCCGCCACCGCGTCGGCATTGGCGAGGTTGCTCGCCACTACATTGAGACGCTGCGACTGCGCACTTACTGCACTGCCGGATACGCTGAATATTGAAAACATGGACATGGTTTACTCCAGAGGCGTCGGTTGCGGCGTTATTGGCCTTGGATGGCGCTCAAGAGGCCCTTGGCCTGGCCGTTAATAAAGCGAAGCGTTGCCTCATACCGCACCGAGTTGTCGACGAAGCTGGCGCGCTCGCGGTCCAGATCGACGCTGTTGCCGTCCATGGCCGGCTGGGTCTGCACTGTGTAGTCCAGGCGGGGTGAACCCAAGCTGGCGGTACTGGCCTGTAGCGGGATGTGTCGTGCATTACCCTTGCTCTGGCCCTGGCTGGCGCTGCTCGTTTTTGGTGTCAAGGACAGTCGTGAACTTCCGACTGCAGCTTCCATGGCAGCCTGAAAGTTGACGTCCCTGCCCACATAGCCGGGTGTATCGGCATTGGCAATATTGCTCGCGATCACGCGTTGCCGTTCGGCGCGCAGCACCAGTGCTTTCGAATGAAAGTCCAGTGCGTTGGTCATATTGGCAAACATGCGATTCACCTCGGAGTTGAATTCGGGGGCGGCGTGACCAGGAGTCAAGTCGTCGACGTGAGGCAATTATGGGAAAAGCTTTAATTTTTTAGCGCCTGAAAAGCGGTACGAAAGGGCATCATTTGTAGTGATTCAGGGTGCTGGCTTTCTCTATATTCAAGGTCCATCAATGGTTCTTCCAAAGACTTGGATCGGAGTTATTAAATGCATCGCAATCTATGGGTGTCTATTCTTGGCAAGACAGCCTGGTTGCTGGGCTGTGCCATGTCCTTCTCAGCCAGTACCGCTGGAGCCCAAGGAATGGATGATTTTCAGCAACTTGCCCAGCAATGGGTGGGTGGCACCGTGGGATCTCTCCAAAGTGATCACAACGCGCCATTGCGCTTCGAGGTGCGGGTCGGAAAACTCGATAGTCGGTTGAGGTTGACACCGTGCGGCAAAGTTGAACCCTACCTCGCGCCGGGTTCACGACTTTGGGGTAATTCCCGTATTGGCCTTCAATGTGCAGACGGCGTCACGCGATGGAATGTCTCATTGCCTGTCACGATCAGCGCATTCGGCAAAGCCTGGGTGATCCGTGATCAGGTCCCGGCCGGCGCGAGGTTGGTGGCAACTGATGTCGTGGAAGCGGAAGTCGATTGGGCGGCGGAGTCGGCGCAAATACTGCGAGATGAATCCTTGTGGCTGGGCCAGGTCGCGACTCGCACACTCCATGCAGGGCAACCGTTGCGTCAGGGCATGGTGCGTCCTGCTCAGGTGTTTCAGGCGGGAACCCAGATTCGCGTGATTGCCAAGGGGGTGGGTTTTGAGATTTCTTCGGATGCGCAGGCTCTGTCCGGGGGGGTTGTGGGGCAGATCGCACGCGTGCGCATGGAGAACGGGCGCATTGCATCTGGCGTAGTGCTGGATGCGCGTACAGTAAAAATTGAGATTTGATCCTGAGTTTCTGTGCAAATACTCCTAAAGTCAGACATGATGCGGCCGATAACATTCGTACGAGGCTACACCTCCTGTAGTTTTGGAGAACACGATGAAACTCGCAGATACTCTTTCTTCCGCCAAGCAGGCCGCCATGGCCAATGTGGCGAAGTCCAGTCAAAATACCAATGCGCAGACCGCTGCCGCAGCGCAGGTGCCCCAACGTGCGCAAGCCAGCGGGGTTGCAGTGACGGTGTCTACTTTGGCACGCGGGTTGGACAAAGCCAGCCGTTCAAGTGCCGCGGATATCGATACGCAGAAAGTCGCTACTGTCAAAGCTGCTATACAAGACGGCAGCTACGTAGTCAATCCGGAAGCCATTGCCGACAAGTTGCTGGCAAACACCAAAGAGTTCGCTGCCACGACGAACTAGCTGTAATTCGTGTGCAACTCCTGGACAGGGGGACGGCGCATGAATAAGCAGTTTTGGATGGATCAATTGGACCTCGTTGGGCAGCAGCTCGACGAGGTTTCAGTGCTTTTGCTCGACGGTGACCCCTCTGGTCTGGAATATTCTGCTGCCAGGTTGCAGCAACTGGCAACCAACCTGAAAGAACTGGTAGACGGCGTGGGTCGGCAGCAAGTGCAATCAGCACGTTTTGTCCACAGGCTAAGCGAATTGTGCAGCCGCTTGTCCAGCGTAAGAGAAGGGTTGCTTCGACGCATGGCCCACGTCGAGCGGGCTTTGCAGATCGTGGTGCCAACCCCAAGCAGTTCTACTTATGTGACCAAAGGGGTGTACGGCAATGCACGTCGCCAGTCAGGTGCCTTTAACGTACTTTCTGCTTAAGGAACTGCACTACACATCAGTGTGAGTGCATTTTCACCCGAAGTCGGGCAATGGATTGACTGTGCAATTGGCATACCCGTGATTCGGTGACGTCCAATACGGCCGCAATTTCCTTCAAATTCATATCCTGCTCGTAGTACATACTCATGATGTACTGCTCACGTTCTGGCAGCGTCTTGATAGCGGCAACCAAGGATTCGCGCAAGCGCTGGTCACGCAGCAGGTTCACGGGATCTGAGTCACTATCAGCCACATGCCGGTCGAGGTAGTCGTCGTCATCCTCGCCTTTGCGGGCCATGTCTTCCAGGTACACCAGCTGCGTGCCCCGCACTTTCGACAAAAGGCTTTGGTATTCGTCGAGCGCCATCCCGAGTTCAGCTGCAATTTCAGACTCCAGGGGGCTGCGGCCCAACCGCTGCTCCACCTTGCGCATGGCGGTCTCAATTTCTTTCTGGCTCTTGCGGGCGCCGCGTGACATCCAGTCATTCTCACGGAGTTCATCGAGCATGGCACCGCGAATTCGCTGGGTGGCGAAGGTCTCAAATTGCACGCCTTGGGAGGATTCGAAGCGCGAAAGTGCGTCTGAAAGGCCAATTAGACCCACCTGAATCAAATCATCAACTTCAACACTCGGCGGCAACCTGGCCATCATGTGGTGGGCCAACCTTCGCACCAGCGGCTGGTATTGCCGAATGAGTGCCGATCGGTCGAGTTGGCCTTTGACCGTGTACATCAGTGGCTCCCAATGCCCTGACTACCCCACGCGGGGTGTAGCGGTGAATGCACAGCATGCACATTCGATGCTTCAACGTGCGTCAGGAGCAGCGCGTTCTCCAGCATTCTAAGTGCCAGACTCTGCATTTCGGCATTGGGTCGATTGTCAAATGATGGCGTTGCAATACGGATGGGTTTCACGTCGTAACCTAAAAAATTCCTGGCACATTCACCTAGGCTTGCGGCAACAGCGCGCTCGTCTTCTGCCAAGTTTACGACACTTGGCTCCAGATTCCCCTTTTTTAGCAGTCGCTTCAGAGCGAGATAACTCGTCATCAGGGAAGTCTTCATCGATGACACCGCCAACAGGGGTGCTGCGCGGCTATGGCCGATCAATGTCGTCAACCACACTGCATTGCAGTACAGAATCACGACGCTATCGCGCGGCATGATTTGTCCCAACTTCCTCAAACTAGTTTCATGACCCAGTGCGTCAGAACAAAGCGTCTGTATTCCGAGTGCTGAGGGAATGACTGTCCAGAACGGTTCGTCCGACAAAGTACGCCAGTTGGAAGCATTGAGCATTTGCTCTAGACCGGGATTGGTGTCGGTCTCACAGGCGGTGGCGTCGAGTACGGTCACGGCGTAACCAAACTCAGACAAGGCCATGCACAATTGCCAAAGCAACGGGAGCTCAACGCGTTCGTCGCCGTGACTGACCATCGCGATCAAGCGGGCACCAGACCTGGGTGCCATCGCCATGAGCCCAGTTGCCTGGTGAACTGTCGAATCAAGCATCCAGATGCCCCTTGTTTGCAGGTCTTGAGTGGGACTGGCTGAAGAAGAACCCTAAGTCTTTGGCGGTTGGATCATAGGCAGAGTTAGCATACTCCCGCAGCGATTGCCGAACCAGCTTGGATGCTACTGCGGACTCCCAATCCTCCGGAACACGTTGACCATTGGTAACGCCCCGAAGGACCAATTGGTGCCGAATGGCGGCATCAATGGCGGGTCCGAGCTTCACGGCCTCGTCAATCTTGGAAAAAATGGCCTGTTGCGACGAAGTTTGCTTGAAAGATGCGATGACATCGTCGAGCGTGTCTCCATGGCCACCGGCGTTGAGCACCAGCAAACGCTTAATCCCGGGCAAATCCAGGAGTTCAAGCAACTCACGCTTGCGTGGGTCACGCGGGGCGAGACCTGCGGTGTCCACCAGAACCATTTTCTTGTTGGACAAAAGCCCCAACAAGTCCTGCAATGCCGCACGGTCATGCGCAAGGTGTGCGACAACACCCAACATCTTGCCGTAGGCACGAAGTTGGTCGTGGGCTCCCACGCGGTAGGTATCCAGAGTGATGAGCCCGACACTGCTGGCTCCGTAAGTGCTAGCGCACAAACCTGCGAGCTTGGCTGCCGTAGTGGTCTTGCCGACACCAGTTGCGCCCGTCAGGGCAAATACCCCACCTTCTTCGTGTAAAGCCGGGCTCTCTGCGTCAGTTCTCAGGTTGCGCTCCAAAACGTCCATCACCCAACGTGCGGAACCACTTGCATCCAGGTCTTGCGGCATGCGCTCCAGAATGGCGCGGGAGAGGGTCGGCGAATAACCGGCCCGGATCAGCTTGAGCATCAAGTTGGCCTGAATCGGATTCTGGCGCGCTTGGCCCAGCCAGGTCAGCGTGTTGAAGCGGTCTTCTATGAGGTCCTTCATCGCGTGAAGCTCATCAACGATGCCCTGGGGAACCGCTGTGGGTGTTGGTTGCGCCCCTGCCGGTTTGCGAACAATCTGGGCCGCCTTGGGTGGGCTGGGAGGCATCTTCGTGGCAGGCTCTTCCGTCTCGAAGGTGCTGCTGCGCTCCTGTGCCGGTGACTGCGTAGACTCGTGGCGCTTACGTAACATGCGTTCGCGCACATAGTCCTGAAACGACAGGGTACTCATTGCCAGTTGGGCTACGTCGTCTTCGACTTTGGTGGCAACTTCCTTGTAACTCGGTGTCGACTCCCGTGCGGGTGCCACGTTGGCCTTCTGGCTTGGGGCAGAATTTCCGTCATCGAATTGCGCCAGGGCGTCCTCAGCCGTCGCAACAACCTCGACGCCGTTCTCAGTCGGACGGTTTGACAGAATCAACGTGCCATCACCAAAGGTCATACGTGCCTTGGCAAGGGCTTCACGGGATGTGGCAGCGGTAAATCGTTGAATGTTCATGGTAATGCACCTCTGAGAATCGGGCCGATACGGATCGTGTGGGTTTCAGGAATTTCGCTGTGGGCCAGCACTTGCAAACGGGGTGCCACGCGACGTACCAGTCGGGAAATGGAACTGCGAATCTGGTCCGGGACCAGCAAACAGGCGGGAACGCCAACTTCTTCCTGTTTCATGGCGGTCTCGGCAGCTGTGCGCGAAAGCATGTCAGCAACGCCTGGATCCAAGGCTGCGCCCGATGCGCTGCCCAGTGCTTGAACCAGAAGTCGCTCGAGTCCCGGGTCTATCGCGATGACATTCAGTTCCTTTGTAGGCCCGTAGATTTGCTGCACGATGGCAGGTGACAGCGCTACCCGCACCCGTTTGGCCAATTCCGCTGGATCGGTCGTCACCACTGCATGCTCTGCAATCGATTCAATAATGGTTCGGATGTCACGAATGTGTACAGCCTCGTCAAGTAACAGCTGCAGTACTTTCTGAAAAACAGCGATCGATACCATTTTGGGGACCACCTCTTCGATCAGTTTCGGCGCCAGCTTTGCCACGTGTTCTACCAACTGCTGGGTCTCTGTTCGGCTGAGTAATTTGGAAGCTTGCACTTGCATCAAGTGTGACAAATGTGTGGCCATCACAGTCTCGGAATCAACCACGGTATATCCGGCCATTTGCGCTGCTTCCTTCTGGCGTTCGTCGATCCAGTGGGCCGGGAGCCCAAAGGCAGGGTCGGTGGTGGCCGTGCCAATCAAGGGAGATGTGATGCCTCCGGGGTTGATGGCCAGGTACATACCTGGGAAGGCCTCACCTTCACCCACGATGACCCCACGCAATGTGATGCGGTAACCGCTGGGTTTTAGCTCCAGGTTATCCCGTACGTGCACGGCCGGCGGCAGAAATCCCACTTCCTGGGCAAACTTGCGGCGCACACCCTTGATGCGCGTGAGCAGATCGCCCTGGCGTGTCTTGTCCACCAGCGCGATCAGCCGGTACCCCAGCTCCAGCCCCAGCTGGTCCACCGGCTGCAGGTCGTCCCACGAAGCTTCACCATCTGGGTTGGTGACTGGCGCTTGCAGTTCCGGGTCGGCTGGCGGGGGCTTGTTGGCGAGCATCCATGCACCGTAGGCCAATACCGAAGAAATGGTAAGGAACACAAAGTGGGGCATATTGGGAATGACTCCCAGAATGAACATGATGGTCGCCGTAATCCCCAGAACGCGAGGAGAAACAAACATCTGCCCCACGATTTGTTTGCCAATATCGTGTTCCTTGCCTACGCGTGAAACCACCATGGCTGCTGCGACGGATATCAGCAAGCCAGGAATTTGTGCGACCAACGCGTCACCTACCGCCAGCAAAATGTAAGTGTTGGCTGCTTGCGTGGCAGTGAGATCATGCTGCAAGATTCCGATGGCAAAGCCACCGAAGATGTTGATCAGCAAAATGAGAATGCCGGCAATGGCATCGCCACGTACAAACTTGGATGCGCCATCCATGGAGCCAAAAAATTCTGCTTCTTCGCCCACTTCGGCGCGCCGACGCTTGGCTTCCTTTTCGTCAATCAGTCCGGCGTTCAGGTCCGCGTCCACCGCCATCTGTTTGCCTGGCATCGCATCCAGTGTGAATCGGGCAGACACTTCTGCAATCCGCTCGGACCCTTTGGTCACCACCACGAAGTTGATAACGACCAAGATAGCGAAAACAATCAGACCAACGGCAAAATTGCCACCGATCAGGAAGTGACCAAAGGCTTCGATCACCGCACCGGCAGCACCCGGTCCAGTGTGCCCTTCGAGCAGAACAACACGGGTTGATGCAACGTTTAGCGACAGTCGCATCAACGTTGTCAACAACAGCACAGACGGGAAGGCTGCGAAATCCAATGGGCGAATCATGTACGCAGCCACCATCATGACCATCAGCGCCACCGCAATGTTGATGGTGAAAAATGCGTCCAGCAACAACGGCGGCAAGGGCAACACCATCATTGCAAGAATCGCAACGACGAGCATCGGCGCGGCAGCTCCCTGAACCACATTGGCGTTGGAGCTGTACCACTGCTGTAGAGACTTCAGTTGGGCGTTCATAGAGCTGCGGCCTTAATGGCCTTTGCCAGCGGGTCTAGTTCTGGCGGAACAAAGGGTTGAGGTGCATCGCCAGGCATTGGTCCTTCACCGCGCAATGCAGCACGCAGTCGGTACACATAGGCCAATACCTGGGCAACCGCTGTATAAAGGGCAGAAGGAATGTCCTGGTCCAGTTCCGCATTCGCATACAGGGCCCGCGCCAACATCGGTGATTGCAGTACCGGGATCGAGTGGTGCTTGGCAATATCCCGAATTTTCAGGGCCAGCAAGTCGGCACCTTTGGAGATGACCTGGGGTGCGTGCATGGTGGCGTCGTCGTAACGAATGGCTACGGCAAAGTGGGTCGGATTCATCACCACGAAGTCGGCTTTGGGCACGGCGTTGACGCTGCTTCGTTGTGCCATTTCCTTTTGTTTCTGGCGGATCTTGCCTTTGATTTGTGGGTTCCCGTCAGACTCCTTGCCTTCTTGCTGCACTTCCTGATGCGACATTTTGAGTTCGTCGCGGTGCAAATAGGCCTGCAGTGGCACGTCTACCAGTGCCGCCAAAAGGATAACCAGTAAAAGCAGTCCCAGGCCACGGGTCAGCCAATCGGTGAGATGGCTAATGGCTGCCCTCGAAGGTTGCAGCTCCAGCGCGGCAACCGATTGCAGACTCGAACTCAGATACAACGCCGCAATTGTCGTGAGCACTGTAGTCAACAAAACCATCTTGGCAACGGAAAGCAGCTTCTTCTTGGTGAACAGATTGCCAAAACCCGAAATTGGACTGAGTCGGCTGAAGTCTGGCATGAGGGGTTTGAAGCTGTTAACCCACCCGCCAGACGCTACGGACGCAGCAATGGCGGCCGTGATAATGATGGCGGCGAAAGCGACGCAACCCGCCAGCCCTATGGTTGTGGCTTCTCCCAACCGAAGGATCATCGAGCCGGAGTTGCGTATCGTGCCGGCGTCAAATGAGAGCTGCCTGCCCAACCCTTGCCTGAGCTGTTCAAACAGAATGGGTGCTAGCGCCAGTACCGCTGCAGCTCCCGCGCCAAGGACGGCCAGATGCGACAAATCCTCTGAACGACTGACCTGCCCATCGTCCCGCGCCTTGCGTAGCTTGCGTTCCGTGGCGGGTAGGTTGCGATCTTGACTGCCTTGTTCCATGGTAGGGAGACTCTATAGTTCCTACCATTGTCGCGATCACCCTGCCAAACTAAAGGGTGAAAAGCGGTGGGGATGCCCCGCTTATTCAATGTGGATCTGAATTACTTCAGGCCCACCTTGGTCAGAATGTGATTGACCTTGTCTTCCAGGGTGGCCTTGGTGAACGGCTTCACGATGTAGCCCGAGGCGCCTTGCTGAGCCGCAAGCACAATGTCTTCCTTGCGTGCTTCGGCCGTCACCATCAATACCGGGATGTGTTTGAGTTTTTCGTCTTTCTTGATTTCAGCGAGCAACTGGAACCCGTTCATGTTGGGCATATTGATGTCACTCACCACAAAATCGAAGCTGGCGTTACGAAGCTTCTGCAGTGCAATCACTCCGTCCTCGGCCTCGTCCGCGTCGGCATAACCGCTTTCTTTCAGCAGATTGCGCACAATTCGGCGCATGGTGGAGAAATCATCAACGATTAAAAAACGCAATTCTTTTGCCATGGATAACCCCTTCGCGGGCGATTTTCTGATGTTCGCAAGTATGACCTAATTTTGGCAGACTTACGGTTTCGATTGTGTACGGTCGGCCCTTGGCGCTGCGGCGGCTTCAGTCTCCATTTCGACCGCGATGCGGTTGCCACCCAAAAGCCGCTCTTCGGCATCTTTGGTCATCACAAGGATGCTGATGCGCCGGTTGCTGGGGCTGAGTGGATTTTCCGGATCCAGCAGCAAACTGGAGGCCATACCCACCACCCGCGCCAGTTTTTCTTCCGGCATACCTGCCGCGGCCAGTTCGCGACGCGACGCGTTGGCTCGATCGGCCGACAACTCCCAGTTGCTGTAACCCCTGGCGGCATTGGCGTAAGAAGATCGGTCGGTGTGGCCATCCAGGCTGATTTTGTTTTCCACATCCAGCAGCGCAATGCCGATTTCCTGCAAAATTTCCCGCATGTAGGGCTTGACGGTGGCGCTACCGCTGTCAAACATAGGGCGCCTTTGGTCATCGACAATCTGTATCTGTAGCCCGTCTGGCGTTATCTCCAAACGAATTTGTGAGCTGAACTCCGACATCTTGGGGTTGTTGGCGATGACACCCGCGATTTTGGAGCTCAGAGCGGCAAGCATCTTGGCATCGCGGCGCGCCACTTCGGCCTTTAGTTTCTCGCCGGACATCTTGCGTGCAGATTTGTCTGCCCCGTCGCCACGTTTCGCTTGACCTGCGGATTGGGTCAGATCATTGCCGCCGCCCTGAATCACACTGTTGCTTGCGCCAGCCCCAGAGCCTCCTTGCATGGCCACTTTCAGAGGTGACTGAAAGTAATCGGAAAGCCCTTTTTTGTCGCCTTCTGTGGTGCTACCCAATAGCCACATAAGCAAGAAAAACGCCATCATGGCGGTTACAAAGTCCGCGTAGGCAATCTTCCAGGCACCACCATGTGCGACGTGGCCACCCTTCTTCACCCGCTTGATGATGATGGGCTGGAGTTTTTTTGCGTCTCCTGCCATCGCTAGGTGCTCCGGTACCTACTTGCGCTTGACATGTGCCTCAAGCTCAGTAAAGGACGGGCGCTCCGTAGAAAAAAGCACTTTACGTCCGAACTCGATCGCCGTCGACGGGTTATAGCCCTGCATGCTGGCAAGCAATGTTGTCTTGATACATTGCAATTCCTTGCCCGCTTCTTCTACCTTTTGTTCAAGCACGCCGGCAAGTGGTTCGGCAAAAGCGTAGGCCAGCAAAATACCGAGAAAGGTACCGACCAGCGCCGAGCCAATCATGCCCCCCAGCACGGCCGGCGGTTGACCGACCGAACCCATGGTGTTCACAACCCCCAGCACGGCCGCCACAATGCCGAAAGCCGGCAAACCGCCGGCAACACGCTGCAAGGCCGCAACGGCCGCATGCTCTTCATGGTGGTGCGTCTCGATTTCACTGTCCATCAGGGACTCAATCTCATGCGCATTGAGGTTGCCCGACACCATCATGCGCAGGTAATCAGTCACAAATTCGACCACGTGGTGGTCTGAGCCTACCGTCGGATATTTTTTGAACAGCGCCGAGTCATGGGGCTCTTCCACGTCTTTTTCAATCGCCATCAGCCCTTCTTTGCGTGCTTTTTGGAGAATGTCGTACAGCAAGGCCAGCAGCTCCATATAGCGGGCTTTGGTGTACTTGCTGGGCTTGAAACATGCGCCCAGCCCTTTCATGGTGGCTTTGACGACCTTCATCTGGTTGTTGGCGAGAAATGCGCCAACGGTTGCGCCACCAATGGTGATCAACTCAAAGGGCAAAGCCTTCAGAATCACCATGATGTTGCCACCGTGAAAAATGTATACGCCAAACACGCATACCAGAATGACGCCCCAACCAATGAGTACAAACATAAGCGAATTGTGACAGCGTTCTACTGGCCTAAAGGGTTGAAGAGGGGGCAGGTTGCTAGCCAGAACCCATCATATCGGTGAGAGATGATTGTGCATGAATTATCTGAATGCACCATCAACTTGTCATTCTCACAGAAATTGTCAACAAAATTCGGCTGTAGCGCTTGCTGCGCTTGCGCAAGCAGCTATCAGAACAATAGCGCTAGTGGAGCAAAATGCCACCAGCAGACGCGCCCTTGCCAGCGCGTGCAGGGGGAGTGCAAAGCCCGCACTCGTAGTGGCGAGCATTTTCGTAGGCTTCGCTCACAAAATGACCGCCGCACTTTGAGCACTTGGTCATGGAGAGCATGTTGTTGTCAATGAACTTCACCAGACGCCATGCACGGGTGATAGACAGCAATGGCTCCACGCCGCAGGCGGCAATCTGCTCGGTGTAGAGGCGATAAGCAGCCATCACGGCGTCGATGTCTTCCATGGCGCTGACCTTGGTCAGATACTCATAGGTGTTCTGGAACAGCGTGGCATGGATATTGGGCTGCCAGGTAAGAAACCACTCTGTGGAGAACGGAAGCTGGCCTTTGCTGGGCGAGCGACCAGCGACTTCCTTGTAGAGGCGCAAGAGACGTTCATAAGACAAGTCGGTCTCGCTCTCCAGCACCTGGAGGCGTGCTCCCAACTGGATGAGGGCAACTGCCCGCTCAACTTGCTTGGAATCGCTCAAAACACTCTTGGTGGCCATGGTGATGCTCCGGGTGGAATTGGTGGGACGGGTGTGTCAGTGGTCTACATGGCTTCGGCGTAACGGCCAGCCATCAGAATACTGGCGTGCAGCTTGGTCGTTGCGTCGTTGTCAATCTTGCTGGTGGTGTGGTTGGTCAGCAGGTTCCAGACCAGGTCATCGTCCACGCGGAAGCGGCACAGCAGCATGTTGCCGGAGGCGATTTTCAGAATCTGGGCAGGAGAAAGGGTTGCAATCAGGTCGGCCGACTCTTCCGACATTCCGAGGCGAAACAGGGCGCCGGCCTTATCGTGGCGAATGAGGCTTTGGGCCAGCATCAGGTAGGTGAGATTGGCTTCACGGATTTCAGCGGTCATTTGTGCGTCGGTCATTTGGTACTCCTGTTAGGCGATTCGAATGGCATCGCGTTGGAGTCAATTTTGGACAACCAGGCCGGGAAATGAAATCAGCGTTTGGCTGTACCGGATGTAGGTAAGCCAGCAGAACCATGTAGGAGAAATTCCTACAGGAAAAGAAGTGCGCAAGCGAAGCGGCACTCAGCGGCGGGGTATGTGGCTGCAACCCGCAAGCATGCACGAAACGGCTCCCTGTGTCAGGGGAGAACTCTGGTCGTGCGAGTAATAAGTAGCAAAGAACCAAGAGGCGTAAACACGCACTCGTCTGTACTTCAAACCATTCCAGCGCGCAGGCCAGAAGCGGCTATTCAAAGTGCCTCAAAAGGCAAATTGATATATTCCCCTCAAGTGGGGTGCATCACTGCCGATAACGTTACTGACGGAGCAAGGACAACACACTTTGTGGCAACTGGTTGGCTTGTGCAACCATCGCAGTGCCCGCCTGTTGCAGGATCTGTGTGCGCGACAAATTGGCGGTTTCCTGGGCGTAATCGGCGTCCATGATGCGGCCTGCAGACGCTGCGGAATTTTCTGCTGCGACACGTAGGTTGGAGATAACTTGCTCAAACAGGTTTTGGTTGGCACCCCACGAGGCACGAATACCAGATACGAGGCCCAGATCAACATCTGCAGCATCCATCGCAAGGCCTGCCGCTGTTTGGTCTGCCAAGCTTCCAACGGTTACTGAAGTGAAGGGCGTTGCACCCTGCGTGGCAACTGCAATCTGTTCACCATTGTTTGCGCCCACCTGGAAGGTGAAGGCGGCAATGGTTCCATCCAAAATGGGCTGACCATTGAACTTAGTGACACCCAAAATGCGATTATTCTCGTTTGCAAGTAGTTGGTACTCGGCGTCCAGAGTCAGTAGGTCAGTTGTGCTGTAGCTGCCGTTAGCGGCCTGAACTGCTAGTTCGCGCATACGTTGCAAGTTGTTGGTCACTGCTCCAAGGGCTCCTTCAGCCGTTTGCGCAAGTGAGATTGCGTCATTCGCGTTTCGGATCGCGACATTCATTCCACGCGTTTGAGAGTCCATCCGGGTCGCAATGGCCAACCCGGCTGCATCGTCCTTTGCGCTGTTGACCCGCAGGCCAGAAGACAGACGCTGCATGGTCGTGGTGAGCGATGCGGCGGAAGTTGCCAAGTTGCGCTGCGCATTGAGCGATGCAACATTGGTATTGATACTGGTTCCCATATGAAACTCCTATAAAACTGTAAGACTCGGGATACGCCCCGTCTGGAGTCAGCTCACGCGCCGACTTGGCTACACGGTCAGCAAATTGTGGAGAAACTTGAATTTTTCATATCACCAATAAGGGCCGGTATTTCCGTCCATTTCAATGGCTCGAAAGTCGCGCTTTTCAATTAGCGCTTAAGTATTTGCTTCGAGTGGCCGAAAACAAAACCAACGGGTTCTTCTTCATGGACTCGTCGATTGGGAAGTGTCCTAAATAGGGTGCCCCGGTCTTGGCGACCAGCCGTGGGGTTGGCTATGGATTGGGCTGTAAGGCCTGCTTTTTAAGCTTTTTAGGAGAATCTAATGTCATCAACGATCAATACCAACGTCGTCTCAATCAATGCGCAACGCAACTTGTCGAAGACGCAAAGTAGTTTGAGCTCAGCAATGGAACGCCTCTCCTCCGGGATGCGCGTTAACGGTGCCAAAGACGATGCAGCCGGCTTGGCTATTGCAGAGCGTATGGATGCCCAGACACGCGGAATGAACGTTGCTGTACGCAACTCCAATGACGCAATATCGTTAGCGGCGACGGCAGAAGGTGCGTTAGGAGCCATATCTTCTAACTTGCAGCGCATGCGCGAGTTGGCAGTTCAAGCATCCAACGGGACGAATACAACGACTGACGTGGCCTCCATGGAGAAAGAGTTCGCCTTGCTGTTTGCAGAAAACGCCCGGGTTACAACAGCTACGCTGTTCAATGGGCAATCAGTTATTGCCGGTACACTATTTACATTCCAGGTAGGTGCGAATTCTGGAGACCAGATAACAGTGCAAGGCGCTGCATACACCGGAACAGGTTTAACTCTCGGTGTAGATTCCGGAACCGCAAATACTGCGATCGGTCTATTGGACGCTGATATTGGTGCCGTTACTTCGCTGCGTGCAACCTGGGGTGCGTCACAGAATCGGTTTGAAACCGTAATTTCGAATCTTCGCGTTGCAGCGGAAAATTCGGCAGCCTCGCGAGGTCGGATTGTGGACGCAGATTATGCGCAAGAGACGGCCAATCTCACGCGATCTCAAGTTCTGCAACAGGCTGGTACTGCGATGGTGGCGCAGGCGAACCAGGGTCCGAACGGTGTGCTGGCTTTGCTAAGGTAGAGTAGCAGTCTCGCGGGGCTGAGCGCAGTCAGCCCTGAGTGACGCGGCGTTTGGGCTTGCCCAACGCCGCTTTTCCGCGTTTCGGGGAGGCTGCAATGGCGGTATAAAGGTTGAATAGGAGATCGCAATGGCAATTTCATCAACAGGTATCGGCAGTGGGCTGGATGTCAACAGCATCGTCACGCAATTGGTGGCGATCGAAAAGCAACCGCTCAAGACCTTGCAGACCGCTGCATCCAAGTTGCAATCACAGGTGTCGATCTACGGAACCATCAAGTCACAGATTGCAACGATGCAGGACGCGGCGACGAAGTTGGCCAAGGACAGTTCTTGGACGGTGCAGGCGGCAACGTCTTCGGATACCGCCATTGCGACGGTGAGCACTGGAGCCACCGCCATCTCTGCCGAGCTCGCCCTAAACGTCATCACACTTGCACAGTCGCAATCGGTGTTTTCGAAGACCTTGGCCCCAACTGCCACGGTAGGAGTCGGTGGAGGGACGGCGACTGGTAAATTGTCAATAGCCCTTGGCACCTGGACTGGAGCTACTTCATTTACAACAGTTGGCACGCCCGTGGATGTGACCATCAATGCATCAGATAACTACACGAAAGTGGCGGCTGCCATCAACGCTGCCAATGCGGGAGTGAGGGCGACGGTTTTGACCATCGGGGGAATGGATCAACTATCCATCCAATCCACTACGGCTGGCTCGAGCAGTGGGTTCAAAATTACTCCTGTGCCCAAAACTCTACCTGACGTTAATTTTGATGGCCTTGATAGCCTTTCTTATACAGCTGAAGATATTACCGCTGGCACCAGCGGCATGCAGAGGGCTCAACGCGGTTCGAACGCAAGCGTAAACATTAATGGGGTACTGATTGACGCACCTACCAATACTTTGACGAACATTACCCCAGGAGTCACTGTGAATCTACTCAAGACTGGCCCTGCGCAAGTTTCAGTGGTTCAGGACAAGCCGGGTATTCAGACCAATATTCAGGCTTTCGCAGACGCCTATACCGCCTTGAGTAAGACTCTCTCGGATGCGACGAAATACGTTCCAGGCGGGACGTCTGGGGTACTGCAAGGGGATACGACCACCGTCGGTTTGCAGAAGCTCATGCGGGAGATGTTTAAGACCAGCTACACTGGTTCAACTACCGGCTACAAGTATTTGTCGGATGTGGGGTTGCAGATCCAGACCGATGGTTCGCTCACAGTGAACAGTACAAGTTTGACGACAGCAATGGAGAACATGGCAAGTTTGCAGACGCTATTCACTTATGGTACCGACGGTCCGACCTATAACAAGCAGACAGACGGATTTGGCGTCAGGTTTCGCGAGTTCGCGAAAGAATTGCTCAACGCTGGTGGTGGCACAACTTCTGTTAGTACAGGCAATGGCTACGTGACCAATAAGGCGGCGGCGCTACAGGCGGCCATCACCCGCAATTCGGCCGAGCAAGAGAAGGTGAGTACGCGGGCCGCGGCGGTTGAAAAGAGATTGCGGGTGCAGTATTCGGCGCTGGATGCCAAGATGGCGACAATGACGTCACTGAGTTCCTACGTCACCGCACAGTTAGCGCAGTGGAACAAGACAACGAACTGAGCACTAAGGCAACAGCGTCAAAGCTTGGCGGGCCTGCAAGTGGTTTGGGTTGAGGCGCAGGCACTCCTGAAACATGACGCGGGCATCTTCTATTTGCTCGCGAATAGCAGCGCAGTACCCTAGCCAGTAATAAATTGAATCGTCGTCTGGTGTATCTCGGGCGGCACCAATCAAAAGTTCAACACTCAAGTCGGTATGTTCTGCCATTGCCAAGACTTGTGCCCAGCGCATACGCAAATCCGGCCATATTGCGGCACCCAGCATCGGTGCCTGCGAGATGACCCGTTCAACATGGGCACGGTGTCCATAACTCAGCAAAAGCCGAAGCCACGAATCTGTCTCACTAAATGCCTGCGCTGGAATGTCAGATGCAGTATTTTCGATCGCAGTCCCAATAAGCAATGCACGAAACGCCACCATCGCTCGCCTTGCGGGATCACTTTCTGCCAATGTGCTGAGCCACCTATCCCAGACACTGTTGGCCATATCGGGTTGATCCAACAAGAAGTATGCCCAGCCCAAGGTGGGCAACGATGCGGGAAGTGTGCTCGGTAGCAGCAGCGTCGCAGCTTCAGCAGCCCCTCCGTTTTCCAACAAAATGCGAGCCAGCAGATGATCAACCTGCGGTTCCCCGCGATGACTATTTAGTACGCTCTGCGCTTGAGCAAAGCGTTTTAGCTGGTACAAGCACCAGGCCAATTGAGTAGCTGCCACACGCGAAGTGCTATCTCTGCGGTATGCCTCTTCAAGCAGGGTGACAGCCTGATCCCATTTCTGGAGTTGCAGAAAAATTGATCCAAGCTCGGCATGCGCATAGGGAGATCCAGCGGGGCTTTCTTCGATAGCCCGGCGCAACTGAGAAAACGCATCATCGCGACGGTTCAGTTTCCACAGGGCTTTCGCGAGTCCGGTACGTGCCCTGTGGTTCGTGGTAGCAGGATCCAAAATCAGCATGAAAGCTGCCGCGTCAGCGGATAGAGCAGCCGTAAAGTCGTCAACGGCACGCGTGAAATCGCCTTGTGCCAGGTTCAAGTCTCCACGTTGGCAGCGCAAGTCCGGGGAAAAAGGAAACACCGTCAGAGACCGGTCAGCCCATTGGATCGCGAGATCAAGTGCCTCACGCGCCTGGTAGACGCCAATGACTGCCACGTACAAGTTCACCAGGTACTGTTCCCCCTTGCCCTTGCCAGGGGTGGATGCAAGCAGGGTAAACGCCTTATGCGCCGCTTCGAGCATCTGATCAGTGTCTGTCCGCAAAAATGCCATCGCTATCACAAACCATGAGAACGGGTCGTTGGGGCGGGATTGGGCCAATTTTTGGGCTAGTCGGGTGTTGCGCTGCTCCTTTTCCTTGGCGGTGAATATGGATGCGAGGTATCCGTCGTGGTCTATGCGAACACATGACAAACTTGAAGTACGTGCCCGACCAGCGGCCACGACCTCCAGCTGTTCGTGGATCTCTCCGCGATACCGCATACCTGGGGAATCACGCCGAAACAGGCGAAAAACTGTGGTTCTGGATTCTGAGCCATCATCATTCAGGCTACTGATGGGAATACTGAAACCATCGAATCGACTTTGCTCCAACGCTCGTGCCAGAGCGACAGTGTCGGTGAGTTCCAACGTTTCGTCTCCGTCAAGCACCAGCACCCATTCGCGTGTTGCCAAGTCGAGTGCTGCGTTCCGTGCCGCTGCGAAGTCATCGCACCATGGGAAATGGCTGACTTGTGCGCCATGTGAGACTGCAATCTCAATAGTTGCATCGGTGGACCCGGTGTCAACCACAATCATCTCTCCCACCCAGTCCCGCACTGATGCCAGACAACGGCCCAGTGCCCGCGCCTCATCCTTGACGATCATGCATAGACTTAGCTTATCTCGGGGGAAGTTCGAAGAAACCAAAGGAGTTTTCATGGGGTTCGTATTCAATCTATCGACGTGGTGACGATGGAACTCCGATGTTAGCCAAACGCATTCGAGATGTTCTACTTGAATCGAGAATAAGCCGATGTGAAAACGCGGTTCTTCTCACAATTTCCGTTAGGTTTGCGCGATAAGATCGTCCGACAATGGGAACCCGTCAACATCATCGAATAGCGCTTGTCATGATTGCACGTGATGAGGCGCGCAGCATCAAGCGCTGCCTCGCTAGCGTGAAACCGTGGGTAGACCAGTTGATAGTGCTGGACACGGGCTCCACCGATAACACCGTCCAAATTGCCGCTGATTGTGGTGCAGAGGTATTTCCGTTCAAATGGAGTGACGATTTCTCAGAGGCGCGCAATGCTGCGCTTTCGTACTCGGATGCAGACTGGAACCTGATTTTGGACGCGGACGAATGGCTGGTTAGCGGGGCGGAGTGCCTTGCGCAGGCGGCACTTGGGCTCTCGCCGTTTGTAGGTGTCGTGAACGTAACCAGCTCGTTCAGATCGGGGGAAAGCACTTCGACAACTGTAAATTGGATATCACGACTGCTTCCGCGAGGCATCCGGTACGCAGGGCGCATACATGAACAACCCCAATCGACGTTACCCCGAAAGCGATTGCCGCTGGTCATCGGTCATGACGGCTACGAGCCTCAGAGGCTTGAGAGCAAGCGTGGTCGGAACGCGGCCCTGTTGAAAATTGAATTGTCGAAGAATCCAGAAAGTGCCTACGTTCTTTACCAACTGGGGAAAGACAGTGAGTCATATGAGGACTATGCTCTGGCCAGTACCTACTACCAACTCGCTTGGGAGCGGGCGGTGCCAACCGACGGATTTCGGCACAGCCTGGTAACGCGGCGGATGTACTCTATGAGCAGAAGTGGACAGCTTGAAGAGGCAGTCCAGTTTGCGACTGCTCAGATGGATTATTGGCAGAATTCCCCAGATTTTTTCTTCGTAATGGGTAACCTGCTCCTTGATTCGGCCGTCCAGCATCCAGAGCGCGCTTATGAGGAACTGCTTCCATTGGCGGAGGTTTGCTGGCAACGCTGTCTGGAAATTGGTGAATCCCCGCACTTGGATGACAGCGTTGTAGGAAGAGGGAGTTTTCTCGCGGAGCACAACCTAGCAGTGGTACGGGGCCAAATTCGTTAGTCAAATTGTGAGAAAAATATGAGCCTGAAAGAGATTGTTTCGCTGGCTGATCAGCTGCAAATCATGGACATCGGCGCTGCATGCATCGCTGAAATTCCAATATACCGAGTGCTGCTGGATGAGGGTATCGGTGAATTGAATGCGTTTGAGGGGGACTCGCGACAAATTTCCAAGATCAAAGAGACCTACGGAGACAAGGCACGCGTGTTTTCCAGTTTTTTGGCAGATGGTTTGGAGCATACCTTGTATGTGGCCCACGAAGAAAGCGGAATGACCTCACTTTTGAAGCCAAAAGTAGACGCATTGAAGTTTTTTAACAATTTTGAACACTTTGGAAAAATTGAAAAAACAGTGCAGGTACGCACAACACGGCTGGATGACATGCCTGAAGTCCCGCAGATTGACTTTTTGAAGATGGACATTCAAGGATCTGAGCTCGCAGTGTTAATGCATGGTCAAGAAAAGCTCTCAGATTGCGTAGCGGTGCAGCTTGAAGTCTCCTTTATCTGCCTCTATGAAAATCAGCCGTCATTTGGAGAGGTTGATGTCTGGATGCGTGCTCACGGCTTTGTGCCGCATTGTTTTGTGGACGTTAAGCGCTGGTCCATCTCCCCCACAATAAGGGATGGCAACTTCAGAGTCCCATTCAACCAGCTTCTGGAAGCTGATATTGTCTATATCAAGGATCCACTCAAACTTCAATTGCTGAGTAGCTCGCAGCTCAGCAAGCTCGCACTGTTTGCGCACTATTGCCTGGCAAGCGTTGATTTGTGTGTGCTTCTGCTGTTGGAACTGATTTCAAGGGGCAATTTGAAAGCGGGTGCAAATGCGCAGTATCTGGAGTCTCTGGCAGTAATGACAACCCAGAAAGCAGCACAAGTTCCGAGACAGGAAGATATCCAGCCTGCATTTGACGAGGTTTCAGATCTTTGGAAACCTTACGAAGGTTGCCCTTTGTGCCAAGGCAATGACACCATTTTGTTGCGAAGCGATTCTTGCGAGAACTACCCTTTATGGCAGGATGGACTGCCACGCAACATCCATTGGATGCACTGCCAACAGTGCGAGCATATCTTCACGGGCAGGTACTTTACTCAGCAAGGACTTTCCTTGCTGTTTAGCAAGGCACATCCTACGCAGGTCACTGGTGCGAATCTTGACCAGGAGCGCATGCGCTGGTATACAACTGTGGAACGCGTGCAACGGCACTTTGATCAGCCTGCTTGGTTGAGCGATGGTTTGGTGTGGTTGGACATTGGATGCGGTGGCGGAGGTTTGGTAATTACAGCTGCTGAGTACGGGTTTGTTGCAATTGGACTCGATAGCCGCTTACAAGCCGTGGAAGGGCTGAAGGCCTTGGGCTATAGTGCCTTGGAAGGTGACTTGATGGAGTTGAGGGTGACTGATCCAGTTCAGGTCATTTCGCTAGCTGATGTACTTGAGCATGTGCCTTTTCCTCGGGCTGCATTGAAGAGGGTTCACTCCGCGCTGGTTCCGGGGGGGATCCTACTGGTTTCTTGCCCAAACCTTGATAGTGGCTCCTGGCGTAAATCAAATGCGGACGGAAACAACCCTTATTGGGGTGAACTGGAGCACCACCATAACTTCAGTCGTGCGTCCCTGATGCGTCTGCTTGCGCAAGAGGGATTCCATCCGGTAGATTACAGCATCAGCATGCGTTACAAGTCTTGCATGGAGATTGTTGCAAGGCGGGTCTAGCTGGAAAGCGCTTGAGTTTTCGGTGTGGTTGCCGATAAATATGTAAACAACCACATTAGAGATAAAAATGTTCACTTCAGTCAACACTCGCTCAGCAAACGCATATAAAGCGGTCGGTGTAGAGACGGCTGTGGCCGCTGCGGATCCACATCAGCTTGTTAAATTGTTGTATGACGCACTTTTGCAGTCGCTCGGAGCTGCCAAGTTGGCGATGCAAATGAATGATATTCAGGGTAAAGGGCGCGCCATTTGCAAGGCGGTTCGCTTGATTGAAGAGGGGTTGAAAGCTGGCCTGAACGAGGCCCAGGGGGGGCAGCTTGCAACAAACCTGCGTGGTCTTTACGATTACTGCACCCTCATCTTGACAGAGGCCAACTTGAGGGGCGACATTGCAAAAGTGGAAGAGGTGGTGACGCTCGTCAAACCGCTGGCAGAAGCATGGGGTTCGATCAGGGGAGAAGTCGGAGTTGCTGCCAAGCTTAATCCCAAGTTAGGAGTTTGAAATGGCGCGGTCCCTTATCAAATGCTATAGATCTATTGAAGAGAGTAGTGAAAAAATGCTGGTTGCTGCGCGCAGCGCGGACTGGGAGCAAGTAGTTCAGTATGAGGGAATTTGCTCAGTATTGATTGCCCAACTGCGAGACTGTGCCCGCTTCGAAGACCTCGGGCCAGAAGAGCTCAGGGAAAAATCTTCCATAATGCGGAATATTTTGCTGAATGATGCAAAAATCCGTGCGATTACCGAGCCTTGGGTAGACCAACTCGCTGCGTCGTCAACTGATCTTCTCCAAAATCGCGTACTGCACTGAGGGTCGCTCGGTGGTTACTGCTGGGCACGGGCCAACCGGCACCGCCGTTTGCGAGGGCGCGGCAGGCACACCGGTTTTCATGGCGAGTCGCTCGCAACAATGTCTTTCGCGGGTAACTTGTCGCTGGGACAAAAGACGCTCACGCATTCGAACTCCAAATTTGCACCTGCTGAGAAGTGAGCATTATTTTTGTCCTTTTGGGTCTGCTTCCAGCGTAAGCGCGCTTTTTTGACTCGATTGTGTGACAAATAGCACCAATGCGACCTTCAGTTTAGTGGTTACCAAGTCGATAAATGCATGATACTGGTATTGCGCATGGGCCCTGACCGCTGTGCGGAGGCAATACGCAGGATAGGACTTCGTAGGGGAAACCGAAATGACTTCATTTTTCGACGGCCTCAAGACAGCTAACGTTGCTGTCTTGACTACACAACAACTCTCGCTTCTGACCACGGCAGATTACGCCGCTCTTACGTCCGATCAAGTGAGGGCGTTCGATACACAACAGATTGCGAGTTTGAAGCCTGCGTTCGTTGCGTCGCTTACCACCGGCAATATTCAGGCGCTGACGACTCAGCAGATCAATGTTGGCTTGACTACGGCGCAGGTGGCGGCACTGACGTCATCGCAAATTCAGGCGCTTACTACGGCGCAGATTAGTACCGCGCTCCGAACCGATCAGGTGGCGGGATTGACGACGGCGCAGGTGGCGGCACTCACGACGGACCAGATCAGCAAGGGCTTGACGACGAGTCAGATCAAGGCGATGGAGACCCGTGATATTGCGGCTCTGAAGACCAGTCAGGTACAGGCGTTGACGACGGACCAGATCGTTGCTTTGACAACAAACCAGATCATGGCGTTGACGACGGCGCAGGCCGGAGCGCTGACGACGGCGCAGGTGCAGGTGGTGACGACCGATCAGGTCAAGGCGATGGATGCGGTGGACGTTGGTGCGTTGTCGACGGCTGGGGTGTCGACGCTGTCGACCGACCAGTTGAAGGTGCTGTCGACCGATCAGGTGGTAGCACTGACGACGGCGCAGGTGGGTGCGTTCAATGCGCTCAATACGAACCAGATCCTGACGCTGAGCACGACGCAGATTCGTGCGATGGAGACGCGCGATGTGGCGGCGCTCAAGACCAACCAGGTGCAGGCGCTGACGACGCAGCAGATCAATGTCGGGTTGTCGACGGCGCAGATTGCTGCGATGACGACGGCGCAGGTGGCGGCGTTCACGACCGCGCAGGTCCAGGTAGCGTTGACGACTGATCAGGTGGCGGGATTGACGACGGCGCAGGTGGCGGCACTCACGACGGACCAGATCAGCAAGGGCTTGACGACGAGTCAGATCAAGGCGAAGGCGATGGAGACCCGTGATATTGCGGCTCTGAAGACTTCTCAGGTATCGATATTGACAACAGATCAGATCGTTGCTTTGACAACAAACCAGATCATGGCGTTGACGACGGCACAGGTATTTAGCCTTACCACTGACCAGAAGGGTGTATTTAACACCGATCAAACGAGAGCTTTGCTTGTTGGTTCACCGCTGGTGCTGGATCTGAATGGTGACGGTATAACGACGCAAAGCGTCAACAACGGTGTCAAGTTTGATATTTTCGGGATTGACTCTAAAGTTCAGACCGGGTGGGTTGCCGGAGGTGATGGATTGCTGGTCATGGACAGAAATCATGACGGATCCATTAATGGCGGCGCTGAGTTGTTCGGAGAAGGAACGACCCTGGCCAGCGGCCTTAAGGCAGCCAACGGATACCTCGCGCTGAATGAACTGGATGCCAACGCGGATGGAGTCATTAGCGCCTCTGACACCGCGTTCAGTGAATTGATGGTTTGGGTCGATGCTGATAGCGATGGAGCAAGTGTGAGTTCGGAATTGCATACCTTGAGTTCGCTGGGCATCACCCAGCTTGACTTAAAGGCGCAATCAACGACCGAATTCAACAACGGCAATATTGTTGGACTAGTGTCGAACTTTACTACTGCAGATGGAAACGTGCATCAGATGGCAGACGTGTGGTTCTCCACGCAAGTGGCACCAGTGTCAGTAACCTCATCGGACGTTGCGGTTCCTGCAGTTCCAGCGCTAAATATTGTTATACCAGAGAGGGCGCAACCTTTGCCAGAAGTGTTTGGTGCCCACGTGCCCACGGTTGCAGAGGGTGATCTCAAGGCACAGGTCCTTAGCTTGGTGGATGCATTGCAGGCCTACAACAGCCCGGGGGTGCCGCTGACAAGGACTTCGGATGGGCAATCAATACTTGCGACATATGCCGAAGCGTCGCCGTTGGGTGCTGGTGTCGTCGGAATGGCGGATGTGCTCAAGCAGTTTGACGTCAATGGTCGGCTTGTGACTGGGGTGGTCGAGACGCCTTCAGTGTCTGCATCCCTAGTATTGAATACTGCTGGTAAGCGCAAGACTGACGGCGATATGTTGGCGCCGAGTGGTAGTCCGCTTGTATGATCACAACGTACTGATGTTGGTAACGATGTCAGTACGTTGTCTGACATAGTCCGGCGGTCTTCAAATGTGAGGGTGTATTTCGCTCGTGGAGGATTTTGGCTCTAAGGTATTGCTTGCATGGAATGGGGAGTTATCCTTTTCAGATTTGCTGAGCGTTGGAACAACGCTTGATGAACGCGGAAGCTCTCCTCTTACGGCAGTTTTGTACCAGACTTGGATATCGCGCAGTACTTCGCCCTATGCGCATGCGGCTCTTTTCAATTTGGGGACAACGCTGACGAATCTGGGCGATTTGGGAGGCGCTGAAGCCGCTTACCGCCGGGCGATGGACGTGGCACCCGCCTTTGCACACCCTCGCCTAAATCTAGGGCTGCTCTTTGAACGCCAGAACAAGCCAGAAGATGCGATTTCACAGTGGAAATGGATTGTCTGGAATTGTTCTCGAGATGATTTAAATCGTGCAGTTGTTGTTTTGGCCCTTAACCACTTGGGCCGTCTATTGGAACTTCGAAAGCAATACGCCGAGGCGCTGAGTTATTTGACGCAAAGTTTGGAGCTTGATGGGAATCAATCGGATGTGTTGCACCATTGGGTATTTCTGCGTCAAAAGCAATGCTTGTGGCCTGTCTATCAACTCATTGAGGGGGTCACGCTGGATGCGATGCAAGAGTCCACTTCCGCATTGGCAATGTTGAGTATTACGGACGACCCCGGCTCGCAGCTAGGTGCCGCCAAACTTTATGTTGAAAAGAAGTTGGCAAAAGACTTACCTCGGCTCGCCGCCCTTGGCTCTTACGTTCACAGCAAGATCCGGATTGGCTATTGCTCGTCAGATTTTTCTCTGCATCCAGTGTCTATGCTGACCGTACAACTCTTTGAGTTACATGACCGAAATGATTTTGAAGTCTACGGTTTTTGTTGGAGCCCTGAAGATGGATCTGGCTTACGTAAGCGTGTCATCGCGGGAATGGATCATTTCTTTCGAATCGATGCACTATCAGATGAAGCTGCGGCGCAGCTGATTCGGTCTCACGAAATTGATATCCTCGTTGATCTGCAGGGTCAAACGGCTGGAGCCCGCGCTAACATTTTCGGTTACCGGCCCGCGCCAATTCAAATTACCTACCTGGGGCTTCCAGCGACGACTGGTTTGCCAGCACTGGATTACGTGATAGCGGATGAGTTCCTGATTCCTCATGATGAAGCCAGGTATTACTCTGAGCAACCCTTGTACATGCCACATGTCTACCAAGTCAGCGACCGAAACCGTGTCGCTGCTGATGCACCATCGCGAACGAGTTGCGGTCTCCCTGAGGAAGGCTTTGTTTTCTGCTCGTTCAACAACAACTATAAGTACACGCCAGAGATGTTTGCTATCTGGCTGCGATTGCTAAAGGCGACTCCCGGAAGTGTGCTCTGGCTTCTTGCGGACAACGAGTGGGCCGAAAAAAACCTACGTTCTGAAGCTGCGAGGATGGATGTTTCGCCAGAGCGACTGATTTTTGCACCGAGGGTATCTCCTGAAAATTATCTGGCCCGGTACCATTGCGCCGACCTCTTTCTGGATACGTTTCCGTTCAATGCCGGTACCACGGCCAATGACTGCCTTTGGATGGGTTGTCCGCTGTTGACTCTATCTGGCAGATCGTTTGCCTCCCGAATGGCAGGATCGTTGCTGAATGCAGCCAAGTTGCCGGACCTGATCACGTACAACGCCAAAGAATACGAGGAAACTGCCGCCACTTTGGCCATAAGTCCTCAGCGCTGCCTACAGATTCGCCAGCATTTGCGCGCTGTGCGTGCGCACGGCACTTTGTTTGACACGCCGCGATTTGTGCAGGATTTGGAGGCACGCCTTCGGAATCTTGTCAATGCCTTACCGTTAGGGGCAACCGAGCACGCATCCAATGATCGAACCAAGTATTCCGCGCACTAAGCGCGAGTTTTTGAAGCGTCTCAAGGAGGCGCGTATTGGGGACCCCATTGCGCAATACGATGTTGCGCTGATGTATGCCAATGGGGCAGGCATTACCAAGAACCTTGAGCAAGCACTTCATTGGACCCGATTGGCGGCTGAGAAAGGTCACGTCTCTGCGCAGTATTTGCTAGCGCGCTCTTTCCAGCAAGGGCTGGGTACGGTACAAGATCCTGTGAAGGCGCTGACTTGGTACCAGCGCGCTGCTGAGCGAGGCAATGAGAAGGCAACTCTGAAATTATCAATGCTGCTTTCACAACCACAAAATGAAGTTGCATTCAAGTATGCGATGGATGCCGCAAAAGCGGGGTTGCCTCACGCCCAAATGGCGGTTGCTGATCAATTGTCCAAAGGGCGGGGGGGCGTTGCACAAAATATTGACGAAGCCAATGCGTGGTACCGGTCCGCTGCTGAGCAAGGCCTAGCTAGCGCTCAAATGGCCCTGGGTAAGGCATATGAGTTTGGCATTGGAATGGCTTCAGACGTGGGCGAAGCATGCCGTTGGTATAGAAGAGCAGCGGCCCAAGGGATGCCCGCTGCTCAACTTGCACTTCAGAGTTTGGATGAGTTGACCGGGCGACATAGTAGTCAAGGCAAAAAGACCAGTAAGCGCCCAAGCTCGCGTGAGCGCAGATTGGCAGATTCAAGATGGGTGACCTACGCTTCCAAGGGCACCGCTGAAGATTTTTACCATTTGGGCATTATGTTTGAGTCCGGCATAGGTGTGGAGCAAAGTGCAAAGCAGGCGCGACTCTGGTACCTAAAGGCTGCTGAGCGCGGGTATGTCAGCGCTATGGTTCCGCTGGCTCGATTGGTGGCGGACCCTAGTCCAGCAGAGTCGGTTCGCTGGTTAGAAAAGGCGGCTGAGCACAATGTACCGGAAGCACAGTTTGCGCTAGGAAAGGCGTTGCAGAAGGGCGTTGGTGTTGTTAAAGACCTTGCCTTGGCGTGTTGCTGGTTCGCGCAGGCGGCTAGAGCCGGGGATGCTGGTGCCAAATTCGAGTTGACAGAGATATTGCAGGCCAATTTTGCGGCACTTAGTCAGTCTTGGATTTTGGCTGCAGCGCATAGTGGAATTGCGCAGGCGCAGTATGCGATGGGCCAGCGCAGCGCAAAGAACAACGATTCCCAGCAAGATTGGGGTCAGGCATGCAAGTGGTATCAACTGGCGGCAGAGCAAGAGCATGCCGAGGCACAATGCGCCCTTGCCACAGGCTATTTGGCGGGGTTGGGAGTCGAAAGAAACATTGCCATGGCCTTTTACTGGTTTGAAAGGGCCGCTGATCGGGGAAATGCTTGTGCGCAGTGGAATTTAGGACAGTTGCTGGCGGTTGGCATTCCCGGTGTGCCGCAGGACTCCAAGCAGGCAATGCTGCTTTGCAAGCGCGCTGCAAATGCAGGGTTTGTTCCAGCACAGGCTACTTTAGGCATGCTGTTCGCAAAGGCGAAGAAATACGATCGTGCTGCTGAATGGTGGGCCAAAGCTGCCAATCAGCATGATCTGGAGGCGCAGTACAACTTGGCAAATGCATACCAAAAGGGTTTGGGTGTCAAGAGAGATGAGTCGACCGCGTTTGAGTGGCTGTTGGCTGCGGCTACGGGCGGGTTGGCTGCGGCGCAGGCACGGGTCGGCTTGGCTTATGCGACGGGCGATGGTGCTGTTCTGGATCCTATCGAATCGGCCAAATGGCTAATGCTTGCCGCTGAAGGTGGTGATGCCTCGGCCAACGCTAATAAACAGCATGCCAAGAGTATCTTGAGCCCTGCTCAGTGGGTTGAAGCAGAGCGTAGGGTTGGCAACTGGACGGTCGCCAGCGCGAAGTGAACTCGAATTAGCGGCCTTTTCACCGTTTAGACAAATCAGGGACGTGGGAGTATCAGTCATCTCCAATAGACATGACGGTTACCTTCACCTTGGCTCCCTGCAATGGCTGAGCAAAAAAACTATTCAGTTGTGCAATGCTTAACAGCGATTGCGCAGCATCATGGGCTGCAAGTCAATCCTGATCGACTGATCGAGGAATATGCACTGCCCGATGAGGAGCCTCGCCCAGTACTTGTGATCCGAATGGCCGCCGGGATCGGATTGAAGGGCAAGGTCGCTAAGCTAAGCTGGAAGGGACTTTTTGCCCAAGAGGGCGTATTCCCGTTCATTGGGCTGCTGAAGGACGGTAAAGCAGTTATCGTGGTGGGTGTCAGGGCTGGTGGTGACGGAGCCGATGGCGAAATCGCCGTTTTAAATCCTCAAATTCCGCAGGCTGCAGTTCACTATCTGAACAAGGAGACCTTCACTGACCTGTGGAGTGGTCAGGTGATTTTGCTCAAGCACAGCCATGCGCTAACCGACCCCAAGCAGCCATTCAGTTTTCGTTGGTTCATTCCGGAAATCCTTAAGCAAAAGACAGCATTTCGGGACATCACATTTGCTGCGGTAGCGCTCAGCCTGCTCTCCATGGCCTCGCCCATCTTCTTCCAACTGGTTATCGACAAAGTACTTGTACACCAGAGTGTGTCTACGTTGTGGGTGTTGGCGGCTGGTATCTTGGTGGCGCTGGGCTTTGAGACAGTGTTCTCCTATGTGCGCCAGGTTTTGCTGCTGTCGGCCACCAACAAAATTGATATGCAGATCACGCGGCGGGCCTTTGGACACTTGCTGTCATTGCCAATCGACTACTTTGACAGCACATCGGCGGGCGTAGTGGCGCGTGTTATGCAGCAACTGGAAGGCATTCGGGGTTTTCTGACTGGACGCCTATTCTTTACATGTCTTGACACGCTCACACTGCTGATCTACATCCCTTTATTGTTTTCATATTCCGCCAAGCTGGGTTCTATCGTAGTCGTGTTTGCCATGCTGATTGCGTTGATTATTGCCGTTATGCTGCCCACCTACCGGCGTCAGCTCGACACCTTGAATTCTGCAGAAGGCGCGCGCCAGGCTCTGTTGGTGGAAACCATACACGGCATGCGCACCGTCAAAGGCTTAGCAATAGAGCCTGCTCAGCGGCGAACTTGGGATCAACTATCGGCCCGGACGATTACCTCTCACTTTCTGGTAGCCAAGACTGCCATGACCGGAAATGCGATGACCGAATTCCTGGGAAAGCTGTTGCCTATTGTGGTGATTGTGGTCGGCGCACAAAGTGTGTTTGACCAGACCATGACGGTCGGCGCCTTGATTGCCTTCCAGATGTTTTCCAGCCGCGTGATGGGACCACTGACCCAAATTGTTGGCCTCATCAACGAGTATCAACAGACAGCGGTGTCGGTACGCATCTTGGGAGAGGTTATGAACCGGCCGTCTGAGGGCCGCGGCGGAGCCGGCGGCTTGCGCCCAACTTTGACGGGCGAAATCAGTTTCGACGAAGTGACCTTTCGGTACCCTGGCGCAAATGTGGCAGCCTTGGACAAAACAACCTTCACCATAAAGGCTGGCACTATCGTCGGAATTGTGGGACGCAGCGGTTCGGGAAAGTCTACGTTGACCAAGATCATCCAGGGCATGTATCCTGTGGGTGAGGGGATTGTGCGCTTTGACGGTGTGGATGCGAGAGAGATTGAATTGTCCCATTTGCGACGCCAGGTCGGTATCGTGATGCAGGAAAACTTCCTTTTTCGGGGTTCGGTCAGAGACAATATTTCTATCGCGAAGCCCAGTGCCTCGTTTGAAGAAGTTGTGCTTGCTGCGCAAATGGCTGGTGCCGACGAGTTTGTAGAGCGCCTGCCCCAGGGTTATGACACCCTGCTCGAAGAAAACGCCTCCAATCTCAGTGGAGGGCAAAAACAACGACTGTCCATCGCACGCTCTTTGTTGCTCAAGCCGCGCGTGTTGATCCTGGACGAGGCAGCCAGTGCGCTGGACCCGGAAAGCGAGGCTATCTTCATTCGCAACCTGGGCAAGATGGCCGTGGGCCGCACCGTCATAATGATCTCGCACCGCCTTTCCACACTCGTCAATGCTGACGCCATATTGGTCATGCAGCAGGGCAAACTGGCGGATGCAGGAAAACACGAAGAGCTGCTAGCGCGCAGCCCAACCTATCAACAGCTATGGCAGCAGCAGACAAGCCACATCTAGCGCAGGCCGCCAAAGGCGCGTCAGACAAGACAGCCATTGACTTCCTGCCAGACGCTGATGAGATCGAACGGCGCCCCCTGCCGGCTATGGCGCGCATCACCGTGCACCTGTTGATTGCGGCGCTGCTGAGTTTTTTTGCCTGGGCCTGGATATCGGAGGTGGACCTCATCGTCACCGCACGTGGTCGCCTGGTCACGCCGTTGCCCAACATCGTGGTGCAGCCCTTGGAAACGTCGATCGTGCAGACGATTGATGTGCGCCCCGGTCAAGTCGTCAAGAAAGGCGACCGACTCGCCACGCTGGACCCTACCTTCGCGGCTGCCGACGGTTCTCAGCTTAAGAGCAAACTCGAAAGTCTGAACACCCAGTGGGCCAGCCTGGAGGCTGAGCTTTCCGGAGAGCGCGTGGAGCGGCTGCAAGAGGAGTCGGCCGACAGCAAGATACAGTCCCGCCTGTCCAGGGAGCGACAGTCCAGCTACCAATCGCAAATCCGTCGTCAGACCGAATCCATTGCCAAACTGCGGTCGTCGTTGGAAACTGCACGACGGGATGAAGAAGGTCAGCAAGCGCGGGTCAAGGGCCTGAAAGAAATGGAGGCTATGACCGCGGACTTGGTCAGCAAACAATTAGCCGTTAAAAGTCGCCTGCTGGAGGTGCGTGACCGACTTATGGAAGCGGAGCGCGGCACGGAGCTTGCACGCAACCGTCAGATAGAAATCCGGCGAGAACTGGCGTCGCTGGAGGCGGAGAAGGCTGCCTACGAGACCGGTTGGCGCCAAAAGATGCTGGAGGAAATGCTTGCGGTTTCGCGTGAGCGTGATGCCATTAGCGATCAACTGCAAAAAGCCAATTTGCGTCAAAGTCGGGTGATCTTGACCGCGCCATCCGACGCGGTGGTGCTGGAGGTGGCCAAGCTCTCGCCCGGTTCCATTGTCAAGGAGGCCGAACCTTTCTTCACTCTGGTCCCCATCAGCGATGTGCTGGAGGCCGATGTGCAAATCGAATCCCTGGACGTGGGCTATATCAAGATGGGTGCCAAGGCCAACGTCAAGATTGACGCCTATCCGTTTCAAAAACATGGCACGTTGGAAGGCACGCTACGCACAGTCAGCCAGGACGCCTTCCGCCGTGACACCTCCACGGGGGGCCTGGACGCGTACTACGGAGCCAAAATCGCTCTGGGTTCAGCCACGCTGGAGGGGCTGCCCCCCAACGCGACCCTGCTACCCGGTATGACACTCACGGCGGAGATTTTGGTGGGCAAGCGAACAGTGTTGTCGTATTTGTTGTGGCCTCTCACCAAGGCCGCCAAAGAGTCCATTCGGGAGCCATGATGTGAAACACCGCGGCTGTACGTCCTACACTGCCCTGTGGGGCATCGTAGCTACGCTGTCCCTGTTGGCCGGTTGCGAGAGCACTGGTCCCAAGTCGGACGTTGGAACCTACCCGCTGCCCCCTGCCTACCGCAATACCTTGGCGCCGACCGGGGTTGATTTCACTGCCGCAGCTGTGCGTGTGGACTGGTGGTCTCAATACGGAAGCGTGGAGCTTGATCGCCTTGTGGACCGCGCCCTGGCGCATAACTCCGATTTGCGGGTGGCCACGCTGCAGGTCGCACAGGCGAAGATACGGGCCGATCAGGCGCGCGGAGGGCGGATGCCCACACTAAGCGCTCCGGTACGCGCCGTAGCGCAAAGCCAGGGCAACAACGCCGATTCTCAGCAGAATTCCCAGGTCGGACTGCTTGGAACTTTCCGACTCGATGTGTGGGGTGAGCAGCGTGGGTTGATCGATTCGGCCGATATGCAGTTGGAACGCGCTGTGCATGAGCGGGAAAATACACAGCGCAACGTCATTGGCAGCGTAGTCAACGCCTATATCGCCTACCTGTCTGCAAGCGATAGCATATTGGTGGCCCGTGAGAATGAAGCGGTCGCTGCCGACATACTGCGCAATGTGGAAAAGCGGTTGGCGTTAGGGGATGCAACGGCGGAAGACTTGGAACAGCAGCGCGCCGTGCTATTCAGCCAGCAAGTGATTGTGCCAGGTATGGAAAACCAACAGGAAGATCTGCGCAACGCGATCTCCCGCCTGGTAGGGGCACTGCCTGGCGATCTGGTGCTGTCTGACCAGGGTCTGGACGCACTGCAACTGCCCTCAGTGCAAGTGGGGTTGCCATCGGCTTTGCTGCTAGGTCGACCCGACATCCGAATGATGGAAGCCCGTATGCGTGCGGCGAACGCCAATATTGACGTGGCCCGTGCCCGCTTGTTGCCACCTGTTGATCTGTCCTTGCAAGCGGGCTACAGTGGTGCCGCGCTGGCCACATTGTTCCAGCCACAGAATTTATTGGTCAGCACAGCGGCGTCACTTGCGATGTCCATTTTTGATGGAGGGGTGAGAAAAGGTGAGCAGGCGTTTGCCCAGTCGTATTACGAGGAAATGGTGGAAACTTACCGCAAGACCGTACTGCAGGCGGTGCGTGAGGTAGAAAGTGCGCTGGATAATCTTAGGGCCGCAACGCGACGCCTTGATGCGCAGAAAAGCCTTTCCCGCTCGGCGTTAAACCTTTTCAAAATTAGCAATGATGCGTATGCTGCTGGGGCTATCGATCAATCCACACTGCTCGACAGCCGCAGAAACTACCAGCGCAGCGCCGACGATGCGCAACGCGTGAAAGGTGAGCTGCTGCGCAGTTACGCAACCCTGTCGTATGCACTTGGTCTTGGGGCGGTTTTGAGAGATACCCAGAAGCCAATGAGTGACGCCGGCGAGCGGGAATTCTTAGCTGCAGGGGACTTGCGTGTGGGGGCGTTGGACGCGAATCCGACGCTACTTGCCGAACCAGCAGCCCCATCACAACCGTTCGGGCAATGGGAAGTCGAACTGCCCGGCGTGTTTCACCGTAGCGCTTTATTGCCCGTCTGGCGTGATTTGCAAACACGTTTTGGCGGCAGCGCGGGGAACTTTTGGATCCGGGCCACTCAATTGGATCATATTGCCAGTGCAGTATACAATTCCGAGGCTTGGTACCGTGTTTCGGTTACAGGTTTCGCAGATCAAAAAGCAGCGTCAAACTATTGCCACATTTTGTTGCAAAAGGGTCAAGGCTGCAAAGTGCTATCGGATGCGCGAGGTATTCAAAGAAGTCACAAGTGACAGATCGAAGTTCTTTCACTTTGGTGAATTGCAATCCATAACTCAGTAATGTGGCTGGACAATACAGGTGTCGACGTTGATTGAACTTCATTCCGTCGTACATCACTCACCCCATTTGGCGATGTAGCGCTGATGAGAGTCGATCCATCGTTGAGAGCCATATGTGCCGCCGCTGCAATGGCTCATGGAAATCGTCCAAGTGCCCAAACGAAGGCCGCAGGCTCGAGCAGAGCGACAAAAATCCATGTCATAGAAGTCAAAGTCAAAGCGAGGATCAAATTGTACTTTTTGCCTCCTGAGTATTGACTTCTTGGCAGCAAGAAATACCCCATCGAGTAATTCGCACGGTGCGGGAACGGAGCCAAAAAAACCGATATCACCGAATGGTTGATCACCAAAGCCCAAGCGACCGCTTAAATTGGGTCCGTCATCCCAACTCAATGACGAGAGAAACGCCCAGGAGACTTGACCAGGTGAACGAGCGCGGTTGCCGGCTACGCCAATCACATCGAACACCTCGCAGCCAGCAATGACCTGTTCACAGAAAAACAGGTCTTGAATCCAGACATCATCGTGTACGAAGACTAAGTAGTCGTGTGCAAACTCGGCATGAATGGCCTCGTTGTATACGTCTGGGAGCCCTCGGCGATTTTCAAATGCAATGCATGCGTTTAATCGGGTATCCCGCGAAAGTCGGCGCAAGGAGACCCCCAGCGGTGACTTTTCCCAAAAGTCCGCCTGTGTTGCACGAGTCGCGCTGACTATTCCTATGCTTTCCATTCAAGGCCTATCTCATCAAGCTCAATGTCTTGGCACTCACAACGGAAGGGCCCTCACCACATATTGGAAAGCCTTTGCATCGATTTCTGCCACATTAGGATCGTGTCCGCTTGCCTGTGCCATTGCGCGGATATGCGGAAAATAAGCTGCCGCACGTGGCGATTCGATGTTGCGGGCGATTGCTGAGTCGATTCGATATGCAGCAGACTCGAACATTTCAAAGATGGTGGTTCGGGTAAAAAAGCGCAGGTGGGTTCTGTCAAACAAACCATCCTCTTCGTAGCGAAACTGGCCTATATTCACCCTCGCCTGAAAACTCCAATGTTGCGCGTTGGGAATGCTGGCAATGATCATACCGTTCGCTGGTAAGACTTTGCGGATCTTTGCGATCACTGCCCATGGGTCGCGCAGGTGCTCAAGAGTGTCGCCAAAAATCCAAGCATCTACATCGGACCATTGTCTGTATTCGTCGTCTCCAATAGTTTCAATGTCGCGGCAATGCGTTTCAGTGCAGACGCTTCGAGCAATCTCTATATTGTCGGGGTCGATGTCGACACCGACCCAGCGACATTCGGCATTGCGCTCATGGTAGGCTCGACATAGCGAACCGCGCATGCAGCCTACCTCCAGCACTCGCTTGAGGGTGGAGGGCATAAGCGCGAGGATGGTGTCGTTGTAAAGATCGTGGGCGGGGGTTTGTTTCATATTGCTCCTCGAAACGGTGTGTCTGGGGCCGAAAGCTTCATGCAGGACTCTTTTTTGGATGGTCTCCAAGACTTGGCGGTAGTTGTCGAAACCGTTGACCCGGTGGGCGACTTTGAGTGCGTCGCAAATCACCGCCTCGTCGCGGTAGGCGCCCAGTTGGGAAGACCATGCGCAATTGAAAGGGTTGTAGGCTGCGATGGTTAAGGGGTCGCGTCCAGCGAGGATTAAGGATGCCACACCTTCAATGACAAAGACCTTGCGCTCAACGCCTTCACCGTAATTCGTTTTGCTCAGAAGCAACTCGCGAAACGCACTATCACTGGCGGGGTTTTCTGCGACATCGAATGCGGTTTCGCAGATACGCAGCCATTCCCTCCAATAGCTAGGGCGAGCTACCACGAAGTTGCTAAATACCGTGTTGTGGGAGTCAAGCGTGAGGGATGCCAAGTCTAGCGACAACCCGACACGGTCTGCAAGCATTTGGCAGGTCGCAAGAAATCCTCTGTCTGCCATCTCGCCGCCCAAGAAAACATTGGGGAAGAAAGCCCCAATGTCTGGCTGCGGCGAAAAAGTCACGACTTCCACCTCTGCCGGTGCCGCGTCTACAAACTCACGGACTTCCGAATGTGACAATCCCGTTTTCGAGCGAAACCGGGGTGAAAAAAAACCATAAAAGGCGCGCTCGTCTAGAGGTTCCTTGAGTAAGAACTGACGGATTGGCCAGTATTCGCGCCAGTCCGGTCGGGTGTTGCTCGTGTTGTCCAGCACGCGATAGCCACTCTCCGCAGCATTCAACGTTTCCTGCGAGTACGCGATTGTGTGTAAATAAATCTGTTTCATTGCATGCTGTAGGAACATTGGAGCTTCATGTTGTGCCAAACGATCGGCATGCATCCGTTCTTGGTCAACAACTTTGGCTTGCGGGGTGTCGCGTTTGAGATTCTCATTCCATGCCTGTCTGCAAGAATGACCGCCTTCATGATGCGAACTATTTTCTAGTCAAATTTACTATGAATTCTATAGCTGCTCACGCAATGCCTACGGACGATAGAGGCTAAATTTCCATAAATTTCTACATTTGACAAAAGGACGGAGACACTAGACCTGCATATTCATAATGTCAGTGTAAGCCTGAACCATGCGGTTCCTCACATGCAACGTGGCCTGAAAGCCAATTTGTGCCTTCTGAATCGCCACCATGGTCTCTTCCAAGCTTACTTTGGGGTTTTCCATCTGAACTTCTCGTTGTAAGCGGCCGGACTCAACTTGTGACGCACTCACAGAACTCAGTGCATTCTTGAGAACACCAGAGAAACCGCCCCCTGCTCCTTGTGTGCCAGCAACAGATGAAGGACGCAGCCCACTGCTACCGCCGATCGCGGTGGGCATGGAAACGGGGGTGAGCTTGAGATCCATGACGGTTCCAGGTAAAACTTGATTGGTACTAATACTAGTCCGGTGGCAGATGAAGCATTTTTTTCAAATGGACGGTAAAGGCGGTGCTTTTCAAGCTAATGTTTTTGAAGGTGCGTCGAATAATCAATGCCATAGGTGAGGCAATCCGCGCCCCATTGCACTGGAAAGAAAGATGTCTGCAGTAGCTACCATTCCCCTGAATCCGACCATCGGGCAGCGTTTGGCTGGCCTGGATCAGGGTCAGCGCATGCGTTTGGCCCTTGGGGTGGTGCTGTTTGTGGCGATTGGCGTGGTGGGTCTGGTGATGGGCCGTCAGGCTGAATGGCGGGTGCTGTATGCCAACCTGGCAGACAAGGATGGCGGTGCAGTCATCGCGCAACTGGGCACCATGAACATCCCGTACAAACATGCCGAGGGCGGTGGTGCTATTCTGGTACCCGCGGACCGTGTACACGACGCGCGCCTTAAACTGGCTTCCCTGGGTCTGCCCAAGGGGTCGGTCAGCGGGTTTGAGATGATGGAGTCCAACCGTTTTGGCATGACCCAGTTCCAAGAGCGGCTGACCTTTCAGCGCGGTTTGGAAGGGGAACTGACGCGCTCTATTCAGGCGCTGTCGTCCGTTCAGAATGCAAGAGTTCATTTGGCGCTGCCTAACCAGAATGGATTTTTCAGGGAGCAGCAAAAACCGTCTGCGTCTGTGTTGCTGAGTCTGCACCCTGGGCGTACTTTGGATCGCAACCAATTGGCGGGAATCATTCACTTGGTAGCTTCGAGCGTTCCGGAAATGAACCCTACCGCCGTGAGCGTGCTGGATGACACTGGCAAGTTGTTGTCGTCTCCAGCGGATGGCGCGGGTGGTGGTTTGGGTGCGGATGCCGAGCAACTGCAATATGTCCAGCAAGTTGAGCAACAGTACAGCAGGCGAATCCTGGAAATTCTGGAACCGATTGTGGGTAAGCAGAATGTGAAAGCGCAAGTGACGGCGGAACTGGACTTCTCGCAAACCGAGTCCACCACCGAATCGCACAAGCCGAACCAGACGCCTGAGACTAGTGCCATTCGCAGTCAGCAGACGGTTGAGAGCTCCGCGGGCGCTGGTAGTGCTCCTGCTTCCGGAGTTCCAGGTGCCACCACCAATCAGCCGCCGGCGCAGTCCGCAGCCCCCATCAATGGCGCTGCGCAAGCACTGACTGCTGCAGGTCAAAGTTCGGCAACGGGTCCGACCAAGCGGGAGTCGATCGTGAACTACGAGGTTGACAAGACCATACGCGTGGTGAAGGGCGCAAGTGGCATGGTGAAGCGCATCAATGCTGCCATTGTGGTGAACAACCAGGTGGTGGTTGACGCCAAGGGCAAGTCCAGCAGCACGCCATTGCCGCCAGAGCAGGTTGAAAAACTTACTGCCTTGGTGCGCGAAGCAGTCGGCTTCAACAAGGAGCGTGGCGACTCCGTCAACCTGCTCAATGCGCCTTTTGTGGCGGATAAAGTGGAGGTGGTGGATATACCACTCTGGCGGCAGCCCGATATTCAGGATTTGGCGCGAAGCATGGTCTGGCCAGTCGGTACGCTCTTATTCGCAATCTTGGTCTTGTTTGGAATGATTCGTCCAGCGATGAGTGCGATTGGTAAACCGCCGGTGGCTCGCTCGGGCCGTGTCGAAGAACGTGGAGGACAGTTGGATGCAATTGAGGCCGAGCAGCCTGCACGCCCACAGTTGAGTGCTCCAGTCACTAGCCATGAGCCAGCACACACCAGCGCTGGTGAAGTTCGCCTCGAAGATGCGCGCAAGCTCACCCGCGACAACCCGGCTGCGGTGGCAAACATCGTGAAAGCATGGATCAATGGTGAAGTGCCTGCATAAAGCTTGGCGCAAAATAGCATCATGGCAAACGAAGACGGACTCCAAGACGCTGCGATTCTGATGATGTCGCTGGGAGAGGCAGAAGCCTCCGAAGTGTTCAAGCATCTGTCTCCCAAAGAGGTGCAAAAGCTGGGCGAGGCTATCGCCAAGACGACACAGATCTCACGGGAACGGGTCGACGAAGTGGTCGACAAGTTCACTGGCGTGGCGGCATCCCAGAGTCTGCTGGTCTCCAACTCGGGCGACTATGTTCGTTCGGTGCTCAAACTGGCCCTGGGCGACGACAAGGCGGCGCTGCTGATTGACCGCATCTTGCAAGGCGGCGACGTTTCAGGCATTGAGAGCTTGAAGTGGATGGACCCGCTTTCCGTCGCGGAGTTGCTGCGCAATGAGCACCCGCAAATCGTGGCTGCAATTCTGGTGCATCTGGACTACGACCAAGCGGCCGATGTTCTGAAGAACCTTACGGAGAGGCAGCGTAATGAAGTCATGTTGCGGATTGCCACGATGGAGGGTATCCAACCAACCGCACTCAAGGACTTGAACGAAGTGCTGTTCAAGGTGCTGGCTGGCGGTGACAAGATTCGTAAGTCTTCCCTGGGAGGCGTGAAGACCGCCGCTGAGATGATAAACCTGATGGGTACTGCCATCGAAGGAACCGTCATTGAGTCGATTCGTGGCCACGATGCAGACCTGGCACAGAAGATCATGGACAAGATGTTCGTGTTCGACGATGTGATCAAGCTCGATGACAAAGCCATACAGATGGTGCTCAAAGAGGTGTCGTCAGATGTGCTCATCGTGGCGCTCAAGGGCGCACAGCCAGAGCTCAAGGAAAAGATTCTGGCCAACATGTCTTCGCGCGCGGCGGCAACCTTGCGTGAAGATCTGGAGTCGCGTGGCCCGATGCGGCTGTCCGAAGTGGAAGCGCAGCAGAAGGAAATTCTCAAGACGGTGCGCCGCTTGGCGGACGAAGGTCAAATTGTGATTGGCGGCGGAGGTGGCGACGACGCCATGGTCTGATGTCACGCAATCAAAATCGCTTTGTATCTGGAGAAGACATCGGCACCGTGACCGACTGGAACTTTGCTGCCGTTGATCAGTCGTCCATTCGGTTTGCCGCCAAACTGCGGGCGCAAGAACTCGCGGAAGAAGCAGCCAAGTCGAATGAAGCCAAGCAGATCGGTTTTTCTGAAGGGTATGCACAAGGCCATGCACAGGCCACCCTGGAGGGCGAGCGCAAGATCCAACAGTTTATTGCCTCACAGGGACAAGACGCCGCGAAGCGGTTTGGTGAATTGATTGCCACAGCGCAAGCGCAGATCGCAGAGTCAGAGCAGACCATCGCAAAAGGTGTGCTGGAGCTTGCCTGTGAATTGGCACGGCAGGTGCTGCGCCATGAATTGGCATCCAATCCGAATGCGTTGCAACCGGTGATCCGCGAAGCGCTGGGGATGCTCGCGGTCGACAGCAAAGCGGCACTGATCAGGCTCCACCCGACCGATCTGGACATTTTGGCGGAAGTGTTGCGGCAGGAATTTTCCTATTTGTCGCTGACCTTGATGGCCGACACAACGATCACCCGGGGTGGATGTGTCATTGAATCGGCTGGCGCTGTAGTTGATGCGACCTTGCAGCGACGCTGGACTCGGGTTGTAGCCAGCTTGGGGCTCGAGTCTTCGTGGGAGGTGCCAGAAGATGTCGATTGAAGGCAATGCGCGTTGGGCTGGGTTTTTGGAGCGCTCTTGCCATCGCGTAAGAAATGAAAGCGCCCTGGAACTACACGGCACTTTGACACGACTGACAGGGTTGGTACTGGAAGCTCACGGGATCCGTGTGCCCATAGGATCGCAGTGCGTCGTATCAATGAAGGGGCGGACACCCGTTCTGGCGGAAGTAGTGGGTTTTTCTGCTGACCGAGCGTTCCTGATGCCGGCTGGCGACGTGCAGGGGCTCTCAAGCGGTGCCGCAGTGGCTGCCGCTCCGGCCTATGTTCCAGTGCCCCGCTTGGATGATGTCGCAGATGTTGCCCGCTCATCTGACGAAGGCATGCTTCGCCTGCCCTTGGGAGATGGGCTCCTCGGTCGTGTGGTTGATTCGCAAGGGAACCCGATTGACCGTATGGGTCCCATTAGCGATGTTGTGTCACGACCGCTAAACCGTAAGCCGATCAATGCCATGGATCGTGACCCAATCCGAGTGCCGCTGGACACGGGCGTGCGCGTTATCAATGGTTTGCTGACCGTTGGGCGAGGACAGCGTATCGGGCTGTTCTCCGGATCTGGTGTGGGCAAGAGCGTGTTGTTGGGCATGATGGCTCGCTACACGCAGGCTGATGTCATCGTTGTTGGACTGATCGGTGAGCGTGGCCGTGAGGTCAAGGAGTTCATTGAAGACATTCTCGGAGAGCAAGGGCGTGCCCGTTCGGTGGTGGTTGCGGCTCCAGCGGACGCACCGCCGTTGCTTCGCATGCAAGGGGCTTCGTACGCCACAGCCATTGCTGAGAGTTTTCGGGATCGTGGGCAACACGTGTTGTTGCTAATGGATTCATTGACGCGGTATGCCATGGCGCAACGCGAAATTGCGCTGGCGATTGGGGAACCCCCCGCTACAAAGGGCTACCCCCCATCGTGCTTTGCAAAGCTTCCGCAATTGGTGGAGCGTAGTGGCAACGGACTCAATGGCGTTGGCTCGATCACGGCGTTTTACACCGTTCTCTCAGAAGGCGACGATCAGCAGGATCCGATTGCCGACGCGGCTCGCGCAATCCTGGACGGTCACATTGTGCTTTCCAGGTCGTTGGCTGAGTCAGGCCACTACCCGGCGATTGATGTGGAGCAATCGGCCTCGCGTGTGATGCACAACGTGGTTTCGCGGGAGCATTTTGAGCTGGCACGAAGATTCAGGTCGATTTACTCGAAGTACATGCGCGGGCGGGACTTGGTGCAAATTGGTGCATACGCGCATGGATCAGATCCTGCTCTCGATGAGGCCATTGCCCTGCATGATAGCTTGGACCATTTTCTTCAGCAGGATATGTATGAGCAGTCGTCCGAAAGTACGGTGTTCGAAGAGATGTCTATGGCGACAACGCAATCTTTTGGAAAAGCCTCGTAAGTGAGTAATCGGAATTTTTACAATGTCTAATCTAAGTGCAATTACCCTGGCGATAGAACTTGCGATCAGGCACCGTGATGATGCTGCAAAGTCCGTTGCCTTGGCACTAAAACGGGTGAGTTTTGCAGATGAACAGATGCAACAGCTTCGCGGGTACGCGGGGGATACCGATGCCCGCTGGTTGGGCGCTCCAGCGGGGATGCTTTCCGCGGAGTTGATAAAGCACCACTACCAGTTTGTGGACCGGTTGCACCAAGCCATCGGCTTGCAAGCCGTTGCCATCGCTGACGCGAACGTGCAGGTGGATCGTGCCCGTCGCGCTCTGGTGGCGGCGGAAGTTCGCTTGGCTGGTTTGAAACAGGTTTTGGAAACCCGCAGGGCGGTTGTCGCACGAGCACAGCAACGGCGGGAACAAAGAAATACGGACGAATTTGCCTCTCTGGCATTTATTCGTAAGACATCGCGGCTGTCGCAAGGAGAATTAGTATGAGTGTCGACATTCTGAGTATTCCCGCTACGGTTCAAGCGGGGCGCGCATCTGGGGCAAAGAATGCTTCAGGTAAAGGCGAGGGATTGGGTTTTACTGACGGAGGCGAAAGTGGAGCATTCTCTGCAGTTTTGTCCGAGGTCACCGGTGCAGAGACTGGTGATCCTGTGGGTCCGAAAGGGGAAGTCCAAAAACGAGATGACAATTTGCCAGGAGGCGATGGCACGTCCACTGGCACGACAGGCAAGGTGGACGAAACAGCTTTCGCGAATTTGCTAGGATGCAAAGAGTTGGATTCCAACCCTGTCCAAACTCAGCAAGTTCAGCAAGTTCAGCAAGTTCAGGTGGCCTTGAATGCGAACTTGGAGTCGGATCTTGATGGCGGTAAGGCACTTGCGTCGAAAACGCTAGTAGAGAATGACGGGCTTTTGCCCGGCACCACAGCCCAGACCAATCCCAATGAGACGGCAAAGTTAGCAGAAGTTCTTTTTCGGGAGCAGGCAACTGTAGCCCCAAGACGCGATCAACCGAAATCGCAAGCTAAAGTGGCGCAAAACGATGGGGTTTTGTCCGCAACCATAAACCAGCTCGCAAGTTCTGTCTCAACTAGTTCGCCGTTGTTGATTAAAGATGTAGTACCGTCTAGCACCGCAGATCCAACTGGGCTACCTAAAGACGCGGACTCTCTACCCAACGCTGTCATCGCAACAGTGCCAGGTCTTTCGATACGACAGACTTTGTCGAGGAACACAAAGGAAGTTTCAGCATCCCCCCTCAGTGAAGTTTTGCCAAAGGTAGCTGCCAGCAAAGCGCAGCAGCCAACGCAAGCAGTTCAGGCTGACTTTTCTGCGACGGCCTCGGCAGGAAGAAACTCGGAGACGCTTGCAGATTCAAAGAAGGTCTTGCCTAAAGAGTTCTTCAGTGAGGTGCAAAGTATTGAGATTCGAGCCCCGGAGGCGTATTCTGCATTGATGCCAGGAGCGAGGTGGAAAGAACAGCCGCAGATGCGTTCCATTTTTGGGCGCGAAGTGGTTGAAACTGTTCAGAGTCCACAATCAAGTTCTTTGAGCGCATCTACTGGATCGACGACCGCTGCAATGCAGTTGTCTTCACCTACAGAGGTGTTTGTGGCAGAACAGGTCTCTTACTGGATATCGCGTGATGTTCAAAATGCTGAGATGAAACTTGAAGGTCTTGGATCAGATCCTGTTCAAGTCAACATCAGCATGAACGGCAATGAAGCGCAAGTCGTGTTCCGCACGGATGAACTCCAGGTGCGAAATGCGCTGGAAAGCGCCAGCGCCCACCTGAAAGAGATGCTTCAGCAAGAAGGGGTGGTTTTGTCTGGTGTTTCAGTAGGCTCCAACGGATCTGGCGGATCTGGTACCCAAGAAGATAAGCAGCGCGAAGGCGGAAAACAAACGTCTGTCCTTGCGGCTCAAACTTTACAGCCGATACAGCGCAGAGATTCGTTACTAGTTGCAGGTCGGTCGCTGGACCTTTTTGTTTAAACACAGATCAAAATGCCACCTGATTGAAATAGAGCAAAATCAGTGCACCTTGTTCTTGGTCTGCATTGAGCATTTCGAGGAATAATCGCGGATCTTTTTTGATATGGGGAAATACTGTGTCTGATAAACCTGAAGCCGCTGAGGAGGCCAAAGCACCGGCCAAGAGCAAGAAGATGTTGATCATTATTCTTGCGGTCGTGCTGATAGTGCTCGCAGTTGGCGGGGGTGGTGCATACTTCTACATCAGTAAGCAACGGGCTGCAGCGGCCGCTGCTGAGGACGGTGAGGATGCTTCGACTTCCAAAGCCGCCGACCACGGGTCAATCAAGTCGCCGCCGGTCTATCTTCCGTTGGACAGCATGGTCGTGAATCTTGCAGACCCTGGAGGTGAAAAGGTTGCGCAAATAGGTATTACCCTTGAAGTGACCGACGCCAAGGCATCGGATTCAGTGAAGAGCTTTTTGCCCACAATTCGTAATGGTGTTCTGAAACAAATCTCGAAGAGAACGGCAGAGGAACTATTGTCGATCGAAGGCAAGGAAAGCCTCGCAAGAGATATTCTCAAGGAGGCTTCAATTCCTTTTGGTGGTGGGGGTGACAGTGAACACGAAGAATCGCCTGTGGCCAAGAAAAAGCCCCCGAGCAAGAAAAACGCTAACGCCGAGATGCCAGTCAAGGGCGTTCTGTTTTCCAGTTTCATCGTGCAATAGCGCCTTATGGATGATGTGACATGAGTGAATCATTTCTTTCGCAAGAAGAGGTAGATGCACTACTGGAGGGAGTCACTGGCGAGAGCCAGAAGACGGTCGAAGAGGCGGCTGAGCACGGCGAAGTTCGGGCGTATAACATTTCTAGTCAGGAGAGAATTGTCCGGGGGCGTATGCCCACCATGGAAATTGTGAACGAACGGTTTGCCCGAAACCTCAGAGTTGGTTTGTTTAATTTCATTCGCCGCAGCCCGGAAATCTCGGTCGGACCCGTCGCGGTGCAACGCTATAGCGCGTTCTTGCGAGAATTGGCCGTGCCGACAAATTTCAATATTGTGGCTATTCGCCCATTGCGAGGCAGTGGTTTGATCGTGTGTGAACCGGCGCTGGTGTTCGGTGTCATTGACACTTTGTATGGGGGAATTGGGAAGTTTCAGACACGCATTGAAGGGCGTGACTTTTCAGCGACCGAACAGAGAGTAATCAATCGTTTGGTGGATGTCATCACCACCGAGTACAAGAAAGCTTGGAAAGGAATTTACCCTCTTGAACTGGACTACCAGCGGTCAGAAATGCAGCCGCAGTTTGCAAATATCGCAACGCCAAGCGAAATTGTCATATCAACGTCGTTTCAGCTTGAGATTGGTGATATTACCGGGGCCGTCCATTTTTGCTTTCCATACTCTACATTGGAGCCCATCCGAGATGTCTTGTATTCTTCAACACAAGGCGACTCCATTGAAGTCGACCGGCGTTGGGTGACGGTGCTTACGCGTGAAATTCAGGCTGCTGAGGTGACGATTGTGGCCCAACTCGCCCGAGCAGATGCAACAGTGGAGCAACTTCTTTCCATGAAGAAAGGTGATTTCATTGAACTGGATCGTGAGCCAACGATACAGGCCACGATCGACGGAGTTCCTATTTTCGAATGCCACTATGGCACGCATAATGCCAAGTACGCCATTCGAATTGACAAGGCATTGCGCGGCAATGACCAAAACTGGCTAGGAGAGCGCAATGGCGTCTGAAGATAAACCGGATGAACAAGCGGCCGACGATGGTATGGCAGATTGGGCCGAGGCCCTTTTGGAACAGAAGGCAAGCGATTCTGGAGGGGGTGATCAGCAATCCGGTGGGGTTTTGTCGGGAGAGGCTCCAAAACCATTCTCTTCCGGCGGATCTTCGCTCGATGGATCAGTCAACGATATCAATATGGTGCTGGATATCCCGGTACAACTGTCGGTGGAGTTAGGCCGAACCAAGGTGCCTATCAAACACATTTTACAGTTGGGGCAAGGGTCGGTGGTGGAGCTGGACGCCCTTGCCGGTGAACCCATGGACGTTCTGGTGAACGGATATCTGATCGCACAAGGTGAGGTGGTGGTGGTGAACGATAAATTTGGCATTCGTTTGACGGATGTGGTCACCCCGTCTGAGCGTTTGCGCCGAGTTAGTAAGAGTTAGTAAGAGTTAGTAAGAGTTAGTTTACCAATGACGCAATCGCTGCTTGTAGTGGGTTTCTTCGTTGCAGTGTTGGCATGCTTGCCTTTTATACTGAAGTGGGTAAAGCAACGTGTGTTGGCGAAATCAGTGCACAGTACGGAGCATGCCAAGTTTATTTCAGCGGTCGCGGTCGGACCACACCAAAGTGTTGTGACTATTGAAACAGGCCCGCAGGGAGGACGCGTTTGGTTGACATTGGGAGTAACCCAGCAATCGATTTCTTGTTTGTACGTCGCTCCAATCGGTGTTTCAACGGAAGAAGTGGGTGCGGTTGATACAAGCGCGCCCGCGCTTCGTACATAGTTTGTTCACCAAATCCGTTATGCAGAGACCGTTTTTCAACTGTGGCGGCAAAGTCACCAAATTTTTTGTGGCATTGGCGGGTTTTGTGCTTCATCCCGCCATCCATGCCCAAAGTGCTGGACAACTGCCGTTGTTGGTTGGCACAGGAGAGGCCGGCGTTAGCTTCTCGGTGCCGATACAGACGTTGTTGTTTTTCACTGCGTTGTCGTTTCTGCCGGCGGTGCTTTTAATGATGACGGGATTTACAAGAATTGTGATTGTTCTGTCATTGCTTAGACAAGCACTTGGAACGCAGTCTGCTCCCCCAAACCAGGTTATTGTCGGACTGTCGTTGTTTTTGACCCTCTTTGTGATGGGCCCTACGCTGGATCGAGTTTACGCAGATGCGTATCTGCCATTCAGCCAGAACAGCATCACCTTTGAACAAGCGATAGCCAAGGGTGAGGAGCCTGTGAGGTCCTTTATGGTGAAGCAGACGCGCCAATCCGATATGGCGTTGTTCGTTAAATTGGCGAAACTTCCGCTGGAAACAAAGGCAGAATCAGCACCATTCCGCGTGTTGGTTCCAGCATTCGTAGTGAGCGAGCTGAAGTCTGCTTTCCAAATTGGATTCATGATTTTCATCCCGTTCTTGGTTATCGATATCGTAGTTGCAAGCATACTGATGTCCTTGGGGATGATGATGTTGTCGCCAGTATTGGTTGCGCTGCCGTTCAAATTGATGCTGTTCGTGCTTGCAGACGGATGGAACCTGCTAGTAGGGTCCTTGGCTGCGAGTTTTGTCAGTTAGAGGCTGTACTCTTGAACGCTCAAATGGTTCTTACGATGGGGCAAGAGGCACTGCTGATGTTGCTCATGGTGTCGTCGCCGGTTTTGGGAGCGGCGTTGCTTGTTGGCCTCTTGGTGAGCCTTTTCCAAGCGGTAACGCAGATTCATGAAGCAACACTTGCTTTTGTCCCCAAGCTCATTGCAGTAATCGCGGTTTTTGCGATAGCGGGTCCCTGGATGTTAACGATGCTGGTTGAGTACATCCGCCGAACCATTGAGTCGATCCCAGGTTCGGTCGTTTAAGAGGCACTTGTGATCTCCTTTACAGAGGCACAAATATCGGCATGGCTTTCACCAATACTTTGGCCATTTTTGCGAACGCTGGCGGTGTTTACCTCTGCGCCCATCTTCTCGGCGCGCGCTTTCCCAACGCGCGCGAAAATCGCGCTGGCCTTTTTTGTTGCACTTGCGACTCAGGCCAGTATGCCGACAACGGCAGTCATTAGCGTATCTGATCCAGGAGCAATGGGTGCTGTTGTGCAGCAAGTTGGCATCGGACTGGCTATTGGGTTCGCGGTTCGCCTGGTTTTCGCTTCAGTGGAATTGGCGGGGGAAGTCGTCGGCTTTCAAATGGGACTCAATTTCGCTGCATTCTTTGATCCGGCGATGAACACACAATCAAGTGCAGTCGCACGATTTTTTGGGCAAATGGTGTCGCTGCTCTTCGTTGTTATGAATGGGCACCTGATGGTGTTGATGGCCATCAACAAGAGTTTTACGGCATTCCCGGTTGATCAGAACTTCCTGGTGTCGCTCGAGAGAATGCCACTCTTTCGTTTTGGTGCCGATATTTTTGCCAGCGCTCTTTGGATTGCGTTGCCGATGATTGGAATGCTTATGTTTGTCAATTTGGCGTTGGGAATTGTGTCCCGAATAGCCCCGCAAATGAACATCTTTGCGGTTGGGTTTCCCGTGACGCTGGTTGTGGGACTCATCGGGATCACCGTGACACTTCCAATGCTTGATCAGCCCTTTATGGCCTTGATGGAGCGGATGTTGGAGGTTTTTGGGGCGACTTGAGGGAGTGGTGTCAGACAAGCTCATTGCGGATGGCGTAGACGGTCAACTCCGCATTGTTCGAAAGCTTTAGTTTTTCCAGTAGTCTTGAGCGATAGACGCTGACCGTTTTTGGGCTCAGCATGAGTTCTTGTGCTATGTCGGAGAGCTTCTTGCCAGACGCAATCTTGAGAAGCGTCTGAAGTTCTCGTTCGGATAGCGAGGCATGCAGACTTTCGGGTGTAGGGTCTGACAGGTTTTCAATTAGCATCTCGGAAACGGCAGCGGTCACGTACTTTCGCCCTTGGGCAATGGTTCTTACCGCAAGAATGAGTTCTGTCGGATCTCCAGCCTTGTTGAGATAGCCTTGCGCGCCAGCCCTAAGGCAGCGAATAGCAAACTGATCTTCAGCGAACATGGAGACTATCAAGACACGAATGGGTGAACCTGTTTCCCTGAGACTGGCAAGCACATCAAGGCCGCCACGCCCAGGTAAATTGATATCCAGAACCAAGACATCGCATGGACAGTTCCGCAGTACTTCGCGGACCTCAGAGTAATTTCCAGCCTCCCCGACAACCTGAATGTCCACCGCCTCACTCAATGTGTCTCGAATCCCTCGGCGAACCATGGCGTGGTCGTCACACAGCACAACCTTGATCATCACAAACCACCCTCTCCATACTCGCCTGGACTCCCGGAAAGCGGAACAGACAAAATGATCGTCGTCCCAAGCGCTCCGTGCGAACTGATGTCCAGCCAACCACCTACGGTTCTTGCTCTTTCTGTCAGACCACGGAGTCCAAATGAGCCTGGTTTCGTAGCTTCTGATAGATCCATGCCCTTTCCGTTGTCTGAAATCTCAACGGTAAGTACTCCTTCAGCGTCCGAAACTTCAATTGACACAATCGTGCAATTCGCATACTTCGACGTGTTAGTGAGTGCCTCTTGTACCGTTCTATATGCTGCTAGCTCAATGGGTTTTGCTAGCGCAAGCCGTTCATTGTTGATGCGGCATGTAGTTGCTATACCAGTTCGCCTCTCAAAACTCGTCGCTAACCACTGTATGGCAGGAATGAGTCCTTGATCCAAGATGGACGGTCGAAGATTCATCATGATTCGCTGGCTTGCGCCAATGGCATGCTGCAGCATCTCAACCGCCGTTGAAATATGGGTTAACGTAGCAGGGTCTTTCTGATGTCTTGCAACCCACGCCAAATCTAGATTAATCGCGGCCAGGGAGCCGCCAATATCGTCATGTATTTCCCGTGCAATTGAAGCGCGCTCATGCTCGATTGCCATCTGCAAATGCTCGGCAAACCCGGCTAGACGCTTTTCAGAGGCGGCAAGTTCGACGTCGGCGAGTTCTTTGTCACGGCGAGCCTGATGTACCTCCATTGCACGTCGAATGACTCTTTCAATCCCGCTGAGGTTATCTTTGTGCAGATAATCGCTGATGCCGCAATGAATAGCCGACACAGCAGCAGACTCTCCTATGGCGCCCGACAGGATGACAAAAGGCGGCCGTGCGGGTTCATCTTGTACGAGTTGCCATGCGTCCAGCGCATTAAACCCCGGCAGCATGTAATCAGCAAGGATCAGATTGAACGAATGGCGGCGGACTTCGTCAGAAAAATCTTGCAGCGAGTCAACGCGGTGAACTTCAAAGTCGAGTGACGTGTTTCGAAGTGCGCGGCATACCAATTGGTGGTCCGCAGGAGAATCCTCAAGGTGAAGAATTCGCAACCTATGGGAGGGGGCAAGGGGTGTCTTTGGCGATTCCGGCATTGATTGCGATTATGTGGGTGGCTAGGCCCGAAGTCCACTGGTGAAGAGTGCAATATTTGGTGAATCTATTAGCGAAAGTCTCCCAATGCGCTACTTTCCTGCTAACCTTCAAGTTTCAAACAGACAAGCGCGCTAATGCCAATGGGAATTCAATGCGAAAGTTGTTTTGAGGACGAGTGACAATGCAGCCAACATTGACCATCCCCGCCCCACCTGCTGTGCAGTTGCCAGTTATGTTGGTTGCGGAAGTGCAGGACTCGCTGCTCGTTGTTGTACACGATTTGACAAGATTGGATGGGCTGCTCGCACACACAATGGAAAATCTGATGGAGCGCTTTACGAGCGCCAGTGCTAACTTGGCTGATCCGTCGCTCATGGCGTCCAAAGAGTTGGACGAAGTCAGAAGTACGCTTCGAGCGGCAGTAACTGAATTGCAGTTTCAAGACATGGCCTCGCAACTTATCGTTCACACATCTAAAATTTTACAGGGTTGTGCATATCGACTAGCCTCAGAGGCTATGGGTTCCGAGGATGGGGAAGCGGTTCCCTTTGTTGAGGAAGTGCCTGAGCGCCCAAACCCTGTTACACAGGATGAAATGGATGCGGGTTCAATTGAGCTCTTCTGAATCCTGAAATGATTCACATATATGGAAAAATGCGGAGTTTTCTATGCCCCTTATTCTCGCTGTTGACGATTCGCCATCCATGCGCAAGATGGTGTCTTTCACCTTGACTGGAGCCGGTTACCAGGTCGTCGAGGCGGTGGACGGCCAGGATGCGTATGAAAAAGCACAGTCTAGGTCTTTCGACCTTGTTTTGACAGACCAAAATATGCCTCGCTTGGACGGTCTTGGACTTACGCGTAAATTGCGTGAACATCCACAGTTCAAAACGACACCAATCCTTATGCTTACGACAGAGTCCAGCGACCTAATGAAGCAAGCAGGCCGCGCTGCCGGAGCCACTGGTTGGTTGGTGAAGCCATTTGATCCAGCAAGATTGCTGGAGGTTATCAAGAAGGTCATCCGCTAAGGCAAGCGTGATGTTGGGAAATTTAGGAGTTCCATAATGTCTGAGACACATCAGGAAGGCGGTGGTGCTGGCGGAGACTTTGATCTCAGTCAGTTCTATCAGATTTTTTTTGAAGAGGCCGGCGAGAACTTGGATTTGATGGAGCAAATGCTTCTCAACCTCAACCTCGAGACGGCGGATGACGAGGAGTTGAATGGCATTTTCCGATGCGCCCATTCGGTGAAGGGGGGGGCTGCGACTTTTGGGTTCGCGGATGTGGCGGAGCTTACCCACAAGATGGAGTCGCTACTAGACAGGTTGCGTCGCCATGAAATTCAGCCAAACGCAGCAATGGTGGACGTTTTGCTGGAGTCAGCCGATGCTTCGCGTAGTCTTTTGGCGCGACATCAGTCTGGGGGGGAAGGGGAAGCCATGGCTACTTCGGACTTGGTTCGGCGTATTTCCGACTTGGCTTCAGGCGTTGCTTTAGCGGCAAGTGCACCCGTCGTCGTAGCTCCAGTGCCTATTGAAGTCCCGGTGGCTTCAGTGGAGCAACCCCAACCTGTGTTACCAGGCGAAAAGTTAGGCCGATCCCTACAAATAACAATTGGTCCTTTGGAGCATCCTGAGCAAGCGGACGCGATTCAGGAGTTGTTTCGTGATATTGCCGGTCTGGGTACGGTTACCGCGCTTCCCGCGGACGACAAAGCAATGCGTGTTTTTGCGGTGGAGACGGCATCTTCCGATGAGGACTTGCTGGACCTCTTTGCATTCCATGTTTCAAGAGAGAATATTGCCATAAAGGCTAGCGAGTCCAACACATCAGAGAAAAACAATGCGGAGTTCGGATTTTTTGATGACAATCATGCGGCTTCCGTGCTTCCGACGAGTTATGCAGATGATCCGCCGCCTGGCGCACCATTGGCTCCATTGCCCGGTTTTGGTTTCTTCGATGGATCCCCCGGCGCGCCGCAATCATCTGTTGAAACTGGCGCGTTAGCGCTTGCGCATTCGCCGGACTCGAAGAGCCTTGCTAAAGTTCCCGTGAAGGCAAATGCGACGGGCGGTGCTTCACAACCGGAAGCAGCCACCATTCGTGTTGCGATCAGCAAAGTGGATCAATTGATTAACCTTGTCGGAGAATTGGTGATCACCCAAGCGATGTTGGCGCAGAATAGCCGCGCTCTGGATCCGGCGGTCTATCAACAGTTGTTGACGGGGTTGGCAGATTTGGATCGAAACACCAGGGATTTGCAGGAATCTGTTATGTCGATTCGCATGATTCCCATGTCGATTGTCTTTAGTCGATTTCCGAGAATGTTGAGAGATTTGGCAGGGAAGCTTGGCAAAAAAGTTGATTTTGTGACTCAGGGCGAAGCAACTGAACTCGACAAGGGGCTTGTAGAAAAAATTACCGATCCCTTGACGCATTTAGTTAGAAATAGTTGCGATCATGGCGTCGAAATGCCTGCGCAGCGTTTGGCCGCTGGAAAGCCTGAGACAGGAACGATCACACTCTCTGCCTCGCATCAAGGCGGATCGATAGTCATTGAAGTTCGAGATGACGGACGGGGGCTTTCCAGAGAGAAAATACTCAACAAAGCGCGTGAGCGTGGCTTGGATGTGTCCGATCAGATGTCGGATACTGATGTTTGGGGCCTCATTTTCGCCCCCGGTTTTTCGACTGCTGAAGTTGTGACCGACGTATCTGGTCGGGGCGTAGGTATGGACGTGGTAAAGAAAAATATCGCAGCGTTGAATGGTACCGTAGAGATTGATTCCGCTGTTGGCTATGGAATGAAAGTGTCCGTCCGTCTACCTTTGACGCTTGCCATCATGGATGGCATGTCTGTAGGCGTTGGTAACGAAGTGTACATATTGCCCCTCTCGTCGGTAGTTGAATCTTTTCAAGTGAAAGCCGACGCAGTCAGCACTGTTGGACAGGGCTCGCAACTCGTTAAAGTGCGCGACGAATACATGCCGGTCATTGAGTTGGAGAAAGTTTTTCAAGTGCCTCGTTTCGACTTTGAAAAGGCATGCGACATCATGGTCGTGGTCGAGGCAGATGGCAGCAGAGTCGCACTGCTCGTTGATGAACTTCTGGGCCAGCAGCAGGTAGTGGTAAAGAATCTTGAATCCAACTATCGGAAAGTACCGAACGTCTCCGGTGCGACGATCCTCGGTGACGGCAAGGTTGCATTGATTTTGGATACTGGGGCCTTGGTACGTCGTTCAAGGCATTGATGCAGCGACAATTTCTAGGAGTATGGCTATGGGCATGATGGAAAAGCTCGATGAATTGTCGGCTTCTGGTGCGAGAGAGTATTTGACATTTCGGCTAGACCAGGAAGAGTACGGTATTGACATACTGAAGGTCCAAGAGATTAGAGGCTATGAGCCACCGACAAGAGTCGCCAATGCGCCGGACTTTATAAAGGGAGTTGTCAATTTGCGCGGAACAATTGTGCCGATTGTTGATATGCGGCTAAAGTTTAGCTGTTCAAAAGCGGAGTACAACGCGTTTACGGTTGTGATTGTTCTTAATCTTCGCAGTCGGATCGTCGGCATCGTGGTCGATTCCGTAAGCGATGTCATGGAATTACCGCCGGACAGCCTGAAGGCTGCGCCCGATATTGAAAGCGTCATCGATAGCGGTGCGGTGCTGGGATTAGGATCACTTGGGGAACGGATGTTAATTCTTCTTGACATCGAACGTCTTATGTCTGCGCCGGATATGGGCTTGGTTAGTGATGTCGAGTAGTGGTGGCGTTTAGGGGCCATTTCCCTTGCATGTAAATCGAGATGTTGTCACGAGGGAACGCGCGAAATCCCATGACGCCATCTTCGGATGATGTTGGCGTTGGTCAGGGACGGGAGTTTGTTTGGACTAATCAGGATTTTGACAGAGTACAGGCAATGATTTACAAGCGTGCGGGTATCAGCCTTCATGATGGCAAACACGCGATGGTGTACAGCCGACTTTCCAGAAGGCTAAGAGAGACCGGTTATCAGAGTTTTGACGAGTATCTTTCTTGGCTAGACCAAACCGAAGGACCTGAGTGGCAGGAGTTTGTCAATGCTTTGACGACAAATTTGACGTCTTTCTTCCGTGAGCATCATCATTTCGAGGTTTTTTCGGAGTTCCTGCAAAGCAAACCACAGAGCACATCTTGGAGGTTCTGGTGCAGTGCCTCATCTACGGGAGAAGAGCCTTATTCGATTCTCATGGCCGCAATTGATGTTTTGGGAGTTCGTGGAAATTTTTCCTTGACGGCGAGCGATATCGACTCGAAGGTCTTGGCAGCGGCTGAGCGTGGGATGTTTCGGCTGGATGGAATGAAGGGCGTGGATGCGAGGCGGATGCAGCAATTTTTCTTGCGGGGCAAAGGGGCAAACGATGGAATGGTGCGAATAAAACCCGATTTCGCGCGACTAATTCAGTTTTTAATCGTCAATCTGATTCGTGATGATTGGCCCTTTAAAGAGCCTTTTGACGTCGTTTTTTGCCGTAACGTGATGATCTATTTTGATGCTCCGACGCAACGAAAAGTGCTTGAGCGAATACACCGGGTGATGAAGCCTGGTGGTTTGCTGTTTGTCGGACACGCGGAGAACTTTAGTGATTCGAGGGACCTCTTTGTGCTCAAGGGTAAAACCGTTTATGAGCGTCATTGATTGGACTAAAGCCCTGTGCGGGTATTTTTGCTAGTGCTGCAGTTAAAAAATGACAAGGACACTATGATTTCACCTCCCTCCGGAGTCACTTCAAGTGCAGTGAAAGGTGGCGCTTCGAGTGTGCAACTGAAAGTTCTGGCTAGCGGGCGGACATCTAGGATTGAGCAATTGAAAGCGCTGCCGCGAAAGCCAGGTGAAGCCTCTTTCTTTTATGCAGACCATCATTTCCAATACGATGCGGTGAAGGTGCTCCCTGGGGAGTACTATGTATCCAATGAAGATCTTGTCGTTATGACCGTGCTAGGTTCTTGCATTGCTGCTTGCATTTGGGACGGAAAAGCCAGGACTGGTGGCATGAATCACTTTATGCTGCCTGACGGAGACGGCGCTGATGGCTCCGGGAGATACGGCTCTTATGCGATGGAATTGTTGATCAATGAAATGCTCAAGCTAGGTGCCAGAAGGGAGACAATGCAGGCGAAGGTATTCGGGGGGGCGCAAGTGATGGCGGGTTTTACCACTATGAATGTGGGCGAGCGCAATACTCAGTTTGTTTTGGACTACCTTGCCACCGAGCGTATTCCTGTCGTTTCTCAGGATGTATTGGACATTCACCCTCGAAAGGTATGTTTTTTCCCCATCACCGGGAAAGCGCTGGTAAAACGATTGGCGCACACGCATCCTGAAACTCTAGCGGTGGAAGAACGACGCGGCAACGCTGCAACGGTGGCTAAATCCACTTCTGGTGGATCTATTGATTTGTTTTAGGGTGAGCGATTGAAAAAAACGCGCGTTGTAGTTGTGGATGACTCTGCGCTGGTCCGCAGTCTTTTGACCGAAATCATCAATCGAGAAAAGGATATGGAGTGCGTTGGTGCGGCCAATGACCCTTTGGTGGCCAGGGGGATGATCCGAGAACTCAATCCGGATGTCATTACTCTTGACATTGAAATGCCAAAGATGGATGGAATTGAGTTTCTCGGACGGTTGATGCGCCTTCGGCCGATGCCCGTTGTCATGATCTCCACGTTAACTGAACGCGGTGCCGAAGTTACGATGCGGGCGCTGGAATTGGGAGCTGTCGACTTTGTCGCCAAGCCAAGACTCGGTTTGACCGATGGCATTGCGGAAATGGCTGGGCAAATCGTAGAAAAGATTCGTATTGCCGCTACCGCTCACATCCGACGACTAAATCCCACTACAACGATTGCCACTGTTGCTGCGAATGCTACTGTGGGAAATCTGCAGGCGACTACACACTCCCGGACCTCAACTGAAAAGCTCATTTGCATCGGTGCCTCGACTGGAGGCACCGAGGCAATCAAGGAGGTCTTGATTCACTTGCCGGCAAACGCACCAGGTATTGTGATTACGCAACATATGCCCCCTGGTTTCACGACAAGTTTCGCGGCACGTCTGGATGGGTTGTGTCGGATTGCGGTGCAGGAAGCGGTCCATGGTGCACGAGTGTTGCCTGGGCACGCATATATTGCACCGGGGGGCAAGCAATTCAGGCTTGAGCGAAGCGGTGCCAACTACGTTTGCGTCGTGGAAGATGGTGAGCCAGTAAACCGACACAAACCTTCTGTTGAGGTGTTGTTTAGATCGGTTGCCAACGTAGTCGGGCGTAACGCCTTCGGGGTGATGTTGACTGGGATGGGCAATGATGGGGCGCGTGCAATGAAAGAGATGCGAGACGCTGGTAGTTACAACTACGTTCAAGACGAGGCAAGTTGCATCGTATTTGGCATGCCGCGCGAAGCTATATTGCATGGCGCGGCCGACGAAGTGTTGCCTCTAACGTCGATTGCACCGGCACTTCTGGCTAAATTGAGCAGTCTTTCCGAGCGATTTCGAGTGTAGCCCACCTCGGCTCGGTGGGCACTGAGGTGCTTGTCGCCTGATTCGTGCAAACATCTGCTGAATATTGTGGGCAACCGAATCTGTTTAACGACGCAATCGCGCACGGGGCCGAGCGTGACGGCATATAGGCCAATTGCGCGCATTGCCTCCTCATTGGACAAGCCTGAAGAAGTACGCTATTCGCTATGTGTGATAAAATATCTACCCCGTTCAGCCAGTCGCTTGACTGGCCCTGATAAAAACGCAGCGAAATATTTTTTGCAGTAGTTGACGGTGGCGCAAAAAGTGTGTCATAATTCAAGGCTTCGCTGATCACAGCCAAGCAAGCAAAGAAAGTAAAAAATCTTTGTGATCATTAAAAATTTACAGCCGATAAGCGTGGGCGTTTGAAGGCGATTGCCAAGTTCTTCGGAACTAGGTCTTAACTGGCCTACAAACGCTCATGAAGTAAAAAAGATGTGAAAGTCAGAGATGATATTCACGTCGATTCCAATTTATGAGTTGCTCGAAAGAGCGAAAAATTCAAGATCGAACTATAGAGTTTGATCCTGGCTCAGATTGAACGCTGGCGGCATGCCTTACACATGCAAGTCGAACGGCAGCACGG
>JFJP01036978.1_pt1 | contig 108627 bp, 131 predicted proteins | sample 431651 | NCBI WGS metagenome assembly JFJP01 (sample SAMN02602958, study PRJNA72255) | Microbial mat metagenome, whole genome shotgun sequencing project. | biome: fresh water; feature: sink hole; material: water; isolation source: purple microbial (photo- and chemosynthetic) mats found in...
TCTGAATCTTTATTTTCATCAGAAACAGTATCCCACACATATAAATCTAAGAAACCAAACGTACTTATTGTGTCTCCGATTATTTCAGAAACGTTTGTCGTGAAGTAATAATTAGGCATTCTCACTTCAACGTACTTTCCCTGCTTTACAATAAAACGTTTATCAGCGGTTATTTCGAAGTATCTTTTAAGATTATCATCCATTGATATCCTCCATATCCCCGTTAACCATCACGTTTTTAATAACTTCAAGGAATTTATCTTGTTCAATGTAGTAAACCATTTGAGCAAAATTGTCATCAACTTTTCTCAACGATTCATCGACATTATCACCCTTAGCAGCATATCTCACAAAGTCATCAGCTGCACAGAATTCATCACTGAATACGTATTCTGTAATGAAATTCTTAGGCATCTTATCGGAAATACCATTGAAGAAATAATAATTCTTAGAAGACTTAACAAGATTCTCTTTAATAAACAAAACAAATGTTAAGTAGATATCATACAGATCTGAGAAATATGTAATTTCTCTATCCAGATCTACTACAACACCTAAACATTCTTCAAAGATCTGTATCAAACCATTTGTGAAGGTGTCATACTGAGCTTCTTTATCAGATGCTTTACATGCATCTTCAAAGTTCTCAATAGTATTATCATCACCGTCCATCGTGGTTCTTACATACTCTAGAATATAGTCGGTTTCATACTTGAACTCTCCAGTAAAGTTTCCAAATTTATTACTGATTTGATCTCTAATATTATTTAGAAATACAATTTCAACACTTTCAAGACAAGAATCGTCGTCAGTTGACAAAAATAATTCATCTTCGTTGTTATTCATAAACTCCCCATCATTCGATATTTACATTAAAATGTTTACTTTAATAAGTTTGTGTTAACAATGAATTGATTATATTCTTCAACTTTACATTTAGGATATATATTAATTAATGGATAAAGGTTATTTAAATAATAAGGAGAGGTTATTATGATGCAACAAAATCCTTTTAACATGTTTGGCGGCATGTTTCCTGGAATGAATGTCGGTAACATGACATTCAATTTGAATCTTGGAGCAGCTGCTGGAAATCCTATGGCTCAACAAGGATTCTTCGCTAATCCTCAGATTTCTCAAGGGTTGGATCCTAGCATGGCACTGTCATACAATGATCGTGCAAACGTTCTTGCACTAGACTATGACACATCTATTGAAGATAATACTTCAAAAGTTGAAGTTATTGAATCTCATGGATCTGATAAGTTTCGTTTCGAGAATGTGTATATCGATAGCGAATATACAATTCGTGTAAAGTCTACTCGAAGTATTAACAAACCTTCTGGGAAATATGTTCCGCTTAACGAATTCTATAAAGTATTCGAAACGTTGGATGGAGCGACTAAGGGAAATGTAGATATTCATGGAAAGATCGTTAATAGAAATGGTGAACTCCCTACAGTATTGTACGTTGCAGACTTTGCAGATATTCCAGGAAATTGTATTGATGATATGCTTATACACGCAATGTCATTGTCTATGAAAGCGGGGTTCAATTACTTCTTCTTCATTATTGAAGAAACTGGAAGTGTTGTATTCGGTGAGCCAGAAAGATCTTTGTGCTTCAATGATAAAGGTTTGTTTAGAAAAACTATCTATCAAATCTACATTCCAAAACATTAATTAAATAAGGTAGGGATTACTCCCTACCTTATTTTTTGTATTAATCATAAAATCATGTCTATATTAAGTTATGATAGATTAGGGAAATAAGATAAGGTGTCTTATAACTCTACAACTTAAAATAAAGGATTTATCATGAATAAAGAAGAACTTATTGTAAAAATGAGCTCATTTACAGGAATGAGCGTTTACCTGAGAAAATTTTCAGGCAATAATATCGTTGGAGTTATTTCATTTCAATGGGATAAATGCGAAGGCATTTACTGTATAGGGATGGGATCCCTTACAGTTGGGTATTCAATCCGGAATGATGTTATATCATTCCGGGAAATATCAGGAAGATTTTCCCAATTCGGGATTACTCCTGAAGATCTCGAACAAGTAGTTCGAGATGAAATTAAGAATACCGGGGAATAATCCCCGGTATTTTTTTTTGTTATGCAACGTTTCCAAATATACGATCCCAATTATTAAACACCGATTTGAAATCGTTAGTTCGATTAACTCCACGATTTTCAACATACATAGGTTTAACAACACTATTTTCGTTATCTTTAACGTTTGCAATGTTTGATCTAATATTATCAAGATCATCACTATCTTCCAGTGAATCCCCATCAAACTCTCCAGAAACTTTATGAATTTTAGTCTTCATACCATCTCTAAAGATTTTCTTAGATGTAAGTAAATTAGACAGATCTTCAATAGAATGAATCTCATTCTGATGACTCATGAGATCATTATACTGATCTCCAATGATTCTTCTAAGTTTACTATCAGTTTTCTTTTTAGCATTACCAGAGTTTCCAATAACTCCGACCATATTACCTTTATCGAAGTCAGACAATATTTTAGACTTATCTATATACATTCCTACATCTTCCACATAAAGTAAAAAGTATAGTCCTAATAGATATGCCATAAGTGTATCATCATGGTTTCCTGGTCTATGGTCTATTCTACCATTTCTAAGACGGATAAGTCCTGATATTTCAGAAATAATAGTTTTATCCATAATTCTATCACCATATTCATCAACTGCAATACGAAGTAATACATTGAAGAGTATAGGGCGAATTTTCTTACTGTTGAAGATACCTGGGCGATCTGGTCCTTCATGGTATACTCTACGAGTTCCACCAGGGATGTAACTTACGATATTATCGATAATTGCACCATTGTAGTTACGCTCAGGGAATATTACCAAGTTAGGGAATAGATCAGTCATGATACTTATGATACCCATCGAATAAAGAGTTGTACTTTGAGAGTTAGTTCTCATTACAGCAACAACTTTAAAATTGGTAGGATCTATAACAACTAAAGTTGAGAAGTCTCCTTTTAAGTTACCACCTAAGTCCATACCACCGATCAACTGTTTACTACAATCAAATTTGCTTAGATCAACGTATATACGCATTGCATATGTATCATTAATAATAGCGTGGTCTAATGGAGATTTAATAAGAGTATTCAATCTCTCAATACGTTCTTGACCAAGAGGGTGTTCAGTGGAAATATCTTTCCATTTATTAAGAACTTCTCGATCTAGCGTATCTTGCGGAGTAGGAGAGTTAGCAAGACGACGTTTTTGATCATCAAGATAATTCTCATCTTTACCAAGGTCATAATACATGAAGGAAAGATCAATGAATCCTGAAGTGGAAGTATTGTTAATAATTGTTTTAACAACTTCAATTTCCATATCATAATAAGATTCAGAGAAGTCTGCACAACTCATAAGGAATTTATAAGACCATTTGCCTTCTTCGGTATTAAGGAATCCTGCAGTAGTTGTCATGATCTGATGATAAGGAGAACCATTTTCTCTTGCGAGTTCAGATGCTTTACTATATGCGAAAGAGATACTATCGTACATTTCACCGATATAGCTAATGAACGCGATCTCGTCAAACCACTGAGAAGGAGTTGTAAGTCCTCGACCAGCTTTTCTAGCACCATCAGGATTTCGAGCAGGAGCACGACAAGATATACGATTATCATTAGATCGATTGTACATCTCTCTTTCATTATCTCTATCCTTCTTGCTATCATACTGATTAAGCCAATCCGGAAGATTATCTCGTATATCTTTTACACCTTGAAGGTTTTTCTTTACAATAGCATCTTCGTGTGCAATGAATACCATTTTATTGTGGACACTTCCCCAATAATAAAGGTAATTGTATATAGTACACATAGTTGTAGTTTTATAAGCCTGTCGCGGCCATACTACAAACGCACTTATATCATTGATAACTGCCCATACTAAGGCTAATGTTCCACGATGGAACTCAAATCTTGCTACACCACCACCTGCAGGAATTCTCACAATTTCTCTGAAGAAGTACCACGGATTATTAATAATCTCATGAGTAATCATTGCCTTTTCCAATTCAGTCAATGTTTCAGAGAATGGATCTACATGCAATAGTGCAGGATTGTCTAACCTGAGCATAAATTTATTATTCTTTACACCCATCTCACCGAGTAGATACGCCATCTTGACGGCAGAATCATTCGTTGTATTAAAATGGATCATTTACATAACTCCCCAGTTTCTGTAATAACTACATTAAGATGTCTATATTAAGTTATGACAAAGTCGGATATAAGATAAGATTTCTTATACTTCGCAAAATTTTTCTATGGTTCAAAGTAACCAGGAACGGATTTATTATGACTACTCTTACAACAACTGAGCCTGTATCTAAATTTTCTCTCACTATCGCTGATTTTAAGGCAAATAATGTTGACATGATATGGCAGCAGGAATGTATATTTAACGGGGAACTTACCCCGGTTAAATATAAGGTTATTGTGGATGATGAGTACAAATTGAAGTTAACATTATCGTTCCCCGATCTTGGGGAATCACTTACAATGAACCTAACAGATATTCATGAGGAGTATCCAGAAAATGATAATGGGGAAACCCATTATGAAGATCAGATGGGAAGCTTCATCGTGAATGTAAAGCTTACCGATGAAGTTATTTACTTTACAATCTATAAATAAGATTGTAAAGTAAATAGAAAGAGGAGGGAATTAACCCTCCTCTTTTTTGTTATAATTCGGATAATAATCTTTTAAACATATTTAAATTATGTTTTTCAAGACTAGACATCGATTGTTTAAATTTTTCATAATCTTTTCCAAATGTTAAACATTTGAATTTATAAAAATTAGTTTTAACAAACAATCTCCCAATGAATTGAGCTTTCGCTGTTTCAGATATGATAATTGAAGTATTATGCAAACTATCTTTAATTCTAGAATTTTCAACTTCAACTACACTCTTATCTAAAGATTCATATCTCCCAATTATCATTTTAATAATTTTCAATATTTTAGATTTATCATCAATTTTATCAAAATTATAATCCGTAAATGGAATTATACGATCTTTATCATCAGAATCATAACCTGTAATATCTGCGATAGTTTCGGAAAAGTCTTTAAAATTCTCACGATTTCCATCTCGCTTATAGTATTCAAAATCTTCACGATCAATACCATTTACCGAATTTATAAAACTTCGAATATTATCACTGTAGGTCGATATTACATCTTCATAGATATCATAAATCTTGAAATCATCATATTTATTTAAGATTTTTTCAAGTTTATGATTATCTAGAAGTTTTTTAATGAAGTCGCCTGCAGCCGACTCTACTGAAAATTTTCTTCACCAACACTAATTTTAAAATCGCCATTATTCGAAGAGATTTCAGCACTCTCGATAATATCGGAAATTTTACTAATAGTAGTCTGAGCAACCTCAGCTTCATCTTCAGTCAGATTACCAGTATCTACAACCATTGAAAGTTTAATAGATCCTTTATATGCTTCAGCAAGAGCTTCTTCATCTTCAGACTCAGCAGCAAATTTCGCATCAGAAATCAACTTATCACAATATGGTTTAATGTCTACTCCGAGTTTTGTATCACTCATAAACAGAGAAATCATATTCTGAGAGGTCTTAGAGAAAATGTTTCCAAATGCCCATCCACCTTGTTTGAGATCTTCAGTATCTTCGGATTCGTATGAAGTTTTAGGTCCACCACGAACGTTGAGTTTGTTTTCCATATCATTACGCATACTATACATCTTACTTGTAATAGAAGCAATGTAGCGAACAAGACGGTAAACTGTACCCATACCTGTGATACGTCCACGAATATTCATGAATTTATCAAAGAGGCCGCTTTTATTTACGATATCTTTAATATCTCCCTGTCTATCATCTTCGCTTTCATTGTCCCACTCACGAGGACCATCGGTTGCAGGAGTACAACATTTACTATCAGAAGCTGAGATAAATGTGTCTTTCTGAACGCTATACAAATATCGTTCACCTTGTTCAACACCATTAACTCCGGATCTCATAATATCTTTGACAAATTCATAGTCTTTTACAGAGATATTCTTAGATTTGTAAAGACGATCTTTGATGTCAAATACATATTTAAGAGTAAATGATCCGGAAATGATAGCTGCAACTGATTGGTAGAATTCATCGATAACTTTAGTGTAATCAGGTGCTACACTTTCGAGATATTCAAAAATTCTATTAATCTCATAACTATCATGAGTTCGATCGCCATCGAAACAACGACTTGGAATTCCAACGAGGTTTTCAATTCCAGCGTTGAAATCTTTACTGCCGATAGACACTGATGCCAATGACACCATGAATACAATAGAATTCGACACAAGGAATTCCAACATCGCGTCATCTTGATCTTTAGGAGCAACAAAGATATTCTTTGTCATGATATCTGAAATCATAGAGTTGAATACGAAATCCATACTACGTGATCCAGTCAATACTCCAGCATAAGTTCTTGATGCAGCATATTGAGAAGTTCTAGGATCTTCTGACCAACCAGCCTGATACAGAGGGCTATTCTTAGCGAAGAATCTCATCTTATCGGCAACGTATTGACGAGTTCCTTTGAAAGATACGTTCGAATAATATTTATTCAAACTTCCAATGGTACTTACAAAGATAGATGTCGCAAACTTCGTACTGATAACGAAACTATCCATCATTTCAGTCAAGAAAGTTCTTGATGAAATATAACTGAGAACCTCACCTACAACAGATCTGAACAGAGTTCTAAACGTTGAAGTGTCAAGACTCTTAAGTGCTTCGCCTTGGAGTTTATTCCAAACATGGATAGTTATGATTCTATACATATCATCTTTATCGATATGGGTGTACACATTGATAATGTCAGATTTGTTGAGAGTCTCAACATCTTCAGGTTTATCAAGAGCTGTACGAGCCATCGGGATACAGTATGAAAGTGGTATCAGTGTATCATCGATTTCACAATCAATTTCACGACGGATTGTAGAAAACTTATCAGATTCGCTATCACTGAACTCAACAGCTTTAAAACGTTTAAGAAGTGTAGTGAAAACGTTTTCACCCTTCTTAGGATGTCTAACATTGTCATCAAGACGATAAAAATGTTTAATCGCATCGAATCCAGGGATTACAGAATCCGCAGTAAGTTTTACATTGTTGGTAGATGCGTCAATTGGTTGAATAATTGATCCAGCTTTCAAACCATAAGATCTTCTAAGTGTATTATAACTTGAAGAGAATGTTTTGAGAAGTTCATCATAATCCGCATCATTGACACTGTTACCACGTTCATCGCTGAGAACTTTGGTTAGCAACTCAGTGTATTCTTTAACATAATTCTGCAAAATCTGAGAGATGTTGAAGTCATAGGTATTGAAAAACCCTGTTAATGCAAACTCTCTCAGGTTGTTACTAGTCTTAGGATTTCTATCAAGATCCATATAACCGCCTTATTCAGATTAAAATTTCTACAATATGATGTCCATAAAGAAAAGAATTTAGTATGGGATTTCTCCCATACTAAACTATAAATACTAATCTTCGGATTTATCAACATGATGGTTGATACCAAGACCTGCAAAGATAGAAGCACGACGTTTGTACTGAGAATCAACGTGTTGATAGATCTCTTTTACAAGGTCGGTAGTTCTTTCGATATCTTTCTGAACACGTTTGTACAGTGCAAGATAATCTTTTACAAGTTTGATAAGACCTTTTACAGCTTCATTCGCATTCTTATCGCCATCATATTTTGAATCAAGTTTGATAGCGTTTTCAAGACCTTTTTTGAAAATATTAGTTCTCATAAGTCCATTAATACTGTTGATCTGATACATATATGTATCAGGCCATTTGAGAATCTCAACGATAGTATTCTTATGTTTATGCTTACCTTTTTCGGTATTCTTAACATCTTCATTATACTCTGAAGTAATTGTTTCCAATTCTTTAGAGCATTCTTTGATATCAGATATGATTTCCGAAATATTTCCGCTACTAACTCTAGATTTGAAAGATTTGAAAAGTGCTTCAACTTTCTTGTATGAAACCTTCATTCCTTCAATAGCTTCACCAACGTTTCCATTAAGATAAACACCAATGATATTATATCTATCAGTGTTAGCTTTATCTTTAAAGATTTCGTCAACGATCTTTTCAACAAGACTTGTATTTGCACGTCTGAAATAGATGTAAGGTCTATTTACATCTTTGATAGCCTCTTCAAAGTTCAAGATGAGATCAGCAATTCGACGAACTGCAACCAAGTATGGAATCATATGTAAAATATTTACCAAGAATGCTTTAGCTGCATCAAGGAATCCCTCTTCTGAAACTTTATTTGGATCAAGATAATTCTCAAATCCAAAAAGGCTTTCCAAACCATAATACGATTTCCAAAATTCTTCTGACATTTGAATAATGTTAACGTTTTCATCAAGTTCTTCAGAATCGATAGATTTCTCTTCGAAAAGTTCTTCCATATCGTTTTCTAATGAAATTGTATCAGTCCATTCCATATAGTACTCCTTAGTAATTATACATTACAATGTTTCTTTAATAACAAATATGAGTATATATAACATTATGGTATGGAAAGTATATCTATACTAACAATTAAACTTTTAAGGGAGATGTTTATGAAATTCGGAATCAAAAAACCAGAGATCGTTGTGAAGAAGGATTATCGAGTCGGTATCAAAATCGAGGAAGATGTGCAAGTATCGGCGATTGCAGTATTCGTGAAAAATGATAGTGGGAAAGTTGTCCCAACCGCAGATGTGTTGATATGGTTCGAAGAGCGTGATGATAAAATTGATTTCACTCTTTGGAACTTGCGGGCGGAAGCGGACTATGATATCGGAAATCTCAGACAGATTGTTTTATATGACAGATTTGTAAAATCATTGCATGGTAAAATTTTAAATAGGAGGGAATATCCCTCCTATTTTTTTTTATTTATGCGTCTCCACCTTCAACAATACTATTACATGGGGGAACTATACCACATGAAGTAATTATACTGTAAACGCTAACCCAAGTAACAAGGTTTACAGGTGGAATTTTACCAGTTTTATTGAAGTGTTCTCCGCACTCTACAGCACTCATACCCATTTAGAAGATTCCTTATTTAAATCGTGTATGAATGATCTAAAATAGAAGTGTTCATTAACACCTTCTCTATATAGACCATTTTTAACTTCTGTTAATTCAAATTTGTGTCGTCGTAGTAAAGGTTTGAACGAATCGTGATTATCATCCGAAACATGAAGTTCTATCCCTTTTGGAATAGAACCTACGGTACTATACATTATATCTCGCATATAATTAACTACATACCCGAATAACATATGTCCAATACCTTTTTTAAGACAAACAAAAGTGTTTATCTTAAACTTTTTCATGTTAACCACTGCATAACACGATCCTGGGAAGAAGATTATATCATGCGTTTTATCAACCAATATTTTATGCTCAACAACTTTGGATATGAATTCAGTGAAATCCGGATAGAACTCTTTAACGTGACCTTCCAAATGATCTTTAATATTCGAAGAATAATATTGATATTGTGGAGATCTAGAATAATCGCTTAAATGTAAGAATTTTGGAGACATAGTTACATCTCAGATTTAGATAAGTGTACCAATGACATTTCGATACGATTTTCATGACAATGATTGTAGCTACAATTTGTACAATCTTTAGCTCCATTCTCAAGAATTACGGCATCTCCAGCATCAATGCCAGGACATGTTGCTTTGTAATAATACGGGCATGTACAAAATAAACAATTGAATCCATGTTTTTCAATATCTACGCTATGACATGGGAAGAATATACAATCACGATTTTCAAAGTAATTGTGTTCAAATGGAAATCTTCTTTCAGGATGATCAGTAAGTTGTGCAATCTTTTGCAAATTATTGAGACGACTCATTTCCGGATCACTATTAACATAATCTTTACCAAATGATGAACTCATTATTTATTCCCCTGCTTACGTTTTGATATAACTTTTTTCATTCTTTCGACGATCTTTTCATACAGATTTACAACTACATTAGTCTTATGTAGTTGCTCGATTTCATAGTCTGGATCATTTTCAATAAGTTTGAACGGGTACGTCATAACACTCTCCTTGATGTATTAATATGTTTAATCATTAATGAAAATAGTATTAGAATATATATTTAATATTGGATAGATATATGAATATTTACTATCTTAATTATATTAACAAAGAGGTTTAAAATGACTGCGACTGACATTTATTCAAAGTATAACCCAAAAGGTGGTTATAAACTTACTGTAGGTGAGGGATTATATCTTAGAGCCGATACAGCGATGATGTTTATCAACTCCGAATCGCCGGAACCAAAAGTTGTTGAAGATGTTAAAATTCTTACACATCTTGAAGATATAGATAGATCTATTGTGGTAAGAGCCGCTTCAGTAGAAATTGAAGCCGGGTGCTTCATATCTATTGATCACATTCGGAACTTTATAAAGATTGGTAAAGAAAAATACTTCAAAGTTAAGGTTGTAAAATTTAAAAATTGAAAAGTGGGATAACTCCCACTTTTTTTGGACATTTTATTGATAAACTATAATCGGAGGATATAATGAGCAATGACAAATCGTTAGAGGATGCAATTGGCGAATTGTTCGGAGAGAGTAATGAAAATCAACTATATATGATAGTTGATATCGATGGAACTATTGCCGAACTAGGAAATAGATTGAAATGTATTGAAGAAGAACCTAAAGATTATGATCAGTTCTTTAAGAGATGTGGAGAAGACACTCCGATTGCTGAAACAATCGCGCTTGTAGAAACTCTCGATAAAAACCTCAAAATCGTAACAGTATTTTGCACAGGTCGTCCAGAAAGTGTTAGAGATATCACTGTAGAATGGCTTGGAAATAATGTAAAAATTTCAGAGTATAAATTGTTAATGAGACCTGACGATACTCTTGGTGAAATACACGATACTGAAGTTAAAACCAAATTAATGGATGATAACGGTATCAATGTAAATAATACATTGTTTATCCTCGAAGATAGAAATGTTATGGTTAAACATTTCCGCGATAAAGGTTATAAAGTCTTACAAGTTCGAGATGGTGATTTTTAAATAACTTTAAGTGGGGATATTTCCCCACTTAATCATTATTTTATTTATAAATTTAAGTCTAATTCACGATAAGATTTTTCTGTGATTCGTTTACGTTTTGGAACTATAACTTTATCTTCAATGAGTTGTTTGTGTTCTTCACTTCCTTTAACAACTACTCTCACAACAACCCTGTTACATCCACATTTGCATCTAGTGTCTAAAGCTACCTTCATCAATTTAACTCCTATTAAACCATGACATCTATTAGAATGTTTTGCAAATTCAATGTAAACACATGACTATATATTAAATAATGGTATAACAATTGAAAATGGAGATTATATGAAAGATTATTCTCACGTTCCGGTCAATAGAAGAAGATTCTTAAACGATGATGTCGTCGAAAAAGTTATCTGTTCAGCTATTTGGTTAAAAGATTTTAGATCGGACGAAGAAGATATTACACTTCCTCAACAACCTTGGAACGTTAAAGAGGGAATAGTTGTAACAGGTTTAAGGCATTGTAATTGTATAGTTACAATATGTTTACTAACTGGTAAACGTATGAGTGATTTCAACAATAAAATTCAAGGGTTTATTACAAATAAACACAATTTTGTTACAAGAGAAGAAGCTGCAAAAATTGCTTGGGATTCAGGTCAACTTGTAGAAGAAACTGATCATTTATTTAGTGAAGATGTTTGGTAAAGGAGTTATAGATGAATCCAATGAATATGTATTTATCGCCAAGTTATAATGAATATTATGCGGCATATGATCCAGATACTGCAGCGAAGGTTACTCAAATGGGTCGTAAAACAGTATCGAATCTTGAGAAGGTTTTTGAAGATTTTCTTAGTAATCTCGAAGCTAATAATAAAATTATTCAATTTCCAAGGCAGTCGTATAAACCATTACACCATAACGCTTTCCAAAAAGTGTATTATGAAAATATGCTCATGGAACTTGTACGAAAAATTAACAATAATCCTAATTATATCGCAAGAATTGTAATGGGGAAAGTTGGCGAAAGTAATTTCGGAGGTCGTGGTATCGTTATAAATGAACCTTCTATAATTCTAGATTCATGGCCTGTACAAGCGGGTAAGTCTGAAATTACTAGAAGTAGCGTTGAAAAACTTATCAATGAAGTTACTCAAAAAGCAATGAGTCGTAAAAACGGAATTTAATTAGGAGTTTACAATGAATTTTCAAGTAAAAGTTGACTTTCAGCCACAAATTATGAATATTGAGGCTGAAGATGAGGAACAGGCAATCTTATACGCTCAGAAAAAGATGGATGATGTTCCAACACTATTTGGTGGTTCCGGATCCATGCCAATTTTCACTAATGATACAAAATATCGATATCGCATTGTAAAATACCCAGATAATCCAATTCCTGGAATGATTGATCTTGGCGATGTTAAAGATTGTACACTTGGCGTTGATATTAGCGGAGCCGGAGTATCCAGTTCGAGAGACAGTTCGATTGTAGAAATGTTGATGCAATTGGATCCGAAAGCTGATCCTGAATCACTACATGTCGTATCTGAAAAAGCTCCAGGTACAGTTGAATGTACAGAGGATGAAGTTGCAAATGGATTGAAAATTGACATATCATTCTCAGATACCGAGAAATATGATGAGGATGTAGTTCTAGCATTCAAACAATTAGCAGCTCGTAAATCTTCAAAAGATCAAACTTTAATTGTCGGAATGGATTTCGGATCGACGGAAGATGGGTATGTGTTACATTCCATTGGTGATACTAAGTATGAGGGTAAACTTGAACTTAAAAACTATGCAACCCCAACTCCGGATGTAGTTGTAGTTCCAGCGCCTGTAACTTCGAGTTATGCTCTATTGTATAACCCAAAGAATAAATACATTGGCGAAATTACAACCATCGAACAATTGTTATCTGTAAGGAATTCAATTAAAGATCTTGGGGTTAATGGGTATTATCTTGCGCTGAATGATCATTCCACAATAGGAATTGATAAGTATGGTGAACTGGAACGGTATCCTGAAGGGTTCTTCGATGAGTACCTTGATTTATTGTTGAAACTTACAGATCGTCCAGGTCCAGATAAAGTTTCAATTAATCCATTCGGCAAAGATAATCTTGACAAAGTTTTTTCGGAGAAAAATCATGAAGAATATGATAGACTAAAATTTCCGAATGCGGAAGATTATAAGAAGTTGATGGAACTTAGAGGTGAAACGGACAATTTTCGCAATGAAATATAATGCTGGAGATATAATCAATGTAAACTCTAGCGAGGGTGACGTAAAAACGTTATACGTCACAATTGTTAATGAAGAAGACTCGACTATAACAGGCGGTATAATGAGTAAGAAGTATACTGAAGTGGTTCCTTTCGATAATATAATAAATGTTGTCGAAGAGAGTCCTTCAACATCAATTAGAACTCTATTTTCGTTAGGAGAAATAAAATATGTGTAATCCATTTAGTTATTTGACCATAGAACAAAAGAATCCTTTGGATGAATATTATAGTTCTATACATGAAAAATTTCATCATCCGGATAGACCGGATATTGATACGTATGCGAAACGTGCAGGGATACTTGAAACTTTAACATTTGGTGCTAAAAACTTAATTGCAAAAATTCCTCTTTATAAAAGAGAAGGACTTGGCGAGACTGATATTCATATCGTCAAAGGTGATGAGAAGTATGTATCGATAGTAATCCCAAAAATTGATAGATTCTACAACTTTATCAGAGATGAGCATTCCAAAATTGACATTTGTGCTAAAGTTGTAAACTATCTTAAAACACTTCGCGAGTATGGCGAATTAATTTTGGATGATACTGAACACTCACGTACAGGAGTTATCAATTTGTCTTTTGAAGAGATTGACATCTTATATATTAATGGTTCAGAGGGTGCTAAAAGATTTTGGTCTGAAGTTATCTTATTAACCTCTTAAGGAAAAAATTATGAAGATTATTTTAGCAATTCTTAAAGGTTTTGGAGATTTAATAGGACAATGTCTAGCATCTCTAGCATTGGCTGCCATATTTGGATTTATATTGTTTTGGTTAATGTCATTGGGAGGATTACTTTTCTTAGTAATGCCAGCTCCAATTTGGGTTAAAATTATAGTAATAGCTATAGACGTTTTTATCCTATACGTAATAGGATATAATAGCTCTACCGAAGAAAGAGGTTAATTGTGCAATTTCTAGGATATCAAACTGTAGTAAATCTCGATAAATGTGAGTTCTTTAAGCTTAATTTTCGAGAACAAGATACCACATTTGTCGAAATCAAATTCGTATATGGGGAAGGTAAAAGTATCGACGCTGAAAGCAACGATTCTCCTATACGACGTATAATTAGATTTTTCCACTCATCTAAAATATACGATTTTATTAGACATGGCGGATTACCAAGAGAGTTTGCAAATGATCTACAGCTTATACATAACAATTGCTCTCTAGATATCCCATTTTTCATGTGTGGCGATGGAGTTGTATCTATACGACAAGCTATATCAAACTCTTCAAAATACATAGCTCTTTCAAATTGTCGCAGAGACGACGAAAGAGTGTGTATGGCGCTACTGAAATATATCAACCGGAATGAAACTTTCATAACTAATGAAAATCTTCTGAAATGGTTTTTCGATAAAGGTCAAGTGTTTGCAGCATTTCACCATGCGGTTATTGAAAATAAAAATGGTTACCCGACGTTGATTACTCTCAAACGTCTTAAACTTGAGGAGGTTTCAAATGAGTAACCCTGATCAGCATAAATTGATACGTGCACCATGGAAAACTCCTTATGGGATGAGTAATATTGAATGTTTGGAAATGATTCTTCGTGGCGGAAATGTAAAACTTTCTATCAGACAAGTTGAATCATTCGTTAAGGATGAATATATCCTCACGGTTGTAAAAAACTCCGATTTATTGATTGACAAATTCTGTTTCAGATCGTTTCCTGCTCAGAGAACGATTGATGAGTGTTATAAAGATACACCCGATGAAACAGATGAATGTACAGTAGTTATCGATGCGAAGAAGATTAGACAGGTTATAATACCTGATCCTAAATCTTTCATATTAGATGTTAGTCTTGGTATACAATTTGTAATTGAATTTGTTTAAATAATTGGGAGGTCATTATGGAGTTGATAGCAATAAATCTAACTCTATCAGATAGTGAAATCGGTAAGGAGCATACATTTTCGCACAATGTTATATCGATTCCAAACGTTGGGGATATTATAACTGTGAAGTATTCTCCCCTTAAGAATGGTAATTTTATTGATATTGATTTTAAGGTTATAAAAGTAAATCATAGACTTGAAGGTATTGAATTATCTGACAGATACGATCATCTTGTAATTCCATATTATGTCGATGCAAACTCCCACACAAAATCATCGATCAATGTTATCTGTAATAGGATTAGAGATAGGTGTAGGTAAAACTATGTCTTGTAAAATAATAATAATTGGAGATCCGTCTCAAAAATTGTTACAATTTGCATTGGCAAACCAATTTGAAATTGAAATTTGTCCACCTGAAAAAGTTGATAGTTTAGAATCTAATTTACTCTATAGTGAACGTCGAAGTATAAGTCGTTCACTTGATATCTTAGCTGAAGAGTGCAAGCTAAATGAAATTAAAATTGCTAATACTCGATATCCTACAAAGCAGGATAGAAGAAATTGGCGTAAATTTAACAAGAACTGAGAATTTACTATGGAAAAGAAAAAATACCCTGTGAAACTTGGAGATATAGTTGTTGGTGAATGTGAAGCTCCTGATGAAAATGGAGTTTCAGAAGTCACCATAACCAGTCCGGAATTACTTGAATTGGTAAATAAAGCCCCATCATTTGGAATGAGTGTGAGATACTCTGCGGAATTTGCTGACGATGAAACGTTTATCTTGACCGATAGTGGAACGATTGAAAATATCACCAAACCTGTAAAACAATCGGTTATTATCTTGGGAGATGATGGAACACTGCACCATGGTGTTGAAGAAGTTCAACCGCTCGGAGAACAGATTTTCCATATTTCAAGATCCCAAATACTGGAGGAGCAGTATGGACCCGATGAAAGATAATCCTTATGTAAGGGAATTTGAAGGTGAATTCTATGCTCCATGTTGGCTTGAAAAGAATACTCTTGGCGGATTATTGGACATGTTTGTTTCATATACTGGCGGTGGTGGATGGCATGCTCAATTCAGATTTGTCAATATTAAAGATATTGACAGAGAAGTAGTATATCTTCGAACTTTCAGCCGAGCATATGAAATTCCGTATGGCAATTGGTTAACTCCTCAATTTTTGGACATGTTGTGGGATCATTCGATTACAAAAAGTCGGAAAGATTACGTTCAAACTTCACAAAGGTATATCCAAATCGATCTGTTAAACCATTCATTGGAATTTGTAGCGGGTATGATAAGCGACGAAGCTGATCGTAAACGTGAACCAATTGATGTATTAGTCATCGATAATTGTGAAAGCTTCTTGGATCCGAAGAAGAGACGTCCTCCAAAAATGGTCAAGTGTGTTAATGGAAGTTTTATTTAACTAAAGGAAAATGATCATGTTATATTTCCCAAAATTTGATAATGGGATATCTAAAACTATGGCCGAAGTAATGCTGGAACCTAATGATCCTGTCCACGGGATTGATCATACAAGGGAAGTATTCAATACGTGTATGAATATACTACATAGCCGTGTCGATGATGATGGTAGATTGTATGTAGATTTCAATACTTGGGAGAGTGAAAAACCAGCACCAACATTGATTGTGACCCAAAGAATTATTAATATCATGGTGATCGCAACAGCTTTCCACGATGTTTGTCGCGGAAAAGATAATCATGAAATTGAAGGCGCAAAATTGTTTGAATCTTATTTCAGCGATATTTCCGAAACAGTTCCGGGTAAAAAATCGGTATTTACTATTGTTGAGAAGGATCTAGTTTATGAGATCATGCTCGATAAAGATGATGTTGAAGTTGTAAAATGTATAATAAAGTCGCACAGATCATCGAATGGACAAACTTTACATCTTATAAATCAACCAGATATGATGTGTGCAATTCTTCGGGATGCTGATAAACTTGATGCTATTGGTGTCAACGGAATTAGAAGATGTATTATACATGGTGCGATGAATGGTCAACCATTTCATGATCCACAACTACTGCCTAAAAATAAGTATGATGGAAATTCCACAACTGGTGTCAATCATATCTTTGAAAAGTTGTTGAAGATTAACCCTGAATCAATGTATACAAAAAGTGCATCTGCTATGGCTGAACGTGGACATGTTTCTTTGGTAAAATTTATTGAAATCATTGACAAAGAAACTATTCCAACGTTATTTGGAATTGGTACACAGAATCCTTACAGTGTGCATATAACTGAACCTGGAAAAGATTGATTTAATCAAGTTCAACATGCGTTTGAACAACCCAATAGTCGAAAGACTAATCTAATGTAAACCGTATCAACTAAAGGGGAAATGCCTATGGGAGGAAAACTTCTAATTAACTAGGGTTTGACTTAACAAGGAAATTTAATGCGATCTATCAAAGTAGTTCTTCTACTAACAACTTTAACAGTACTATCTGCTAATGAATATTTGCCGGTAAATAATATTGTCCAAACTATTGATACGTCTAAATCGATTGCGGTTATAGATACCACTACAACTCCTGTTGTAAAGGTTGACCCTGGAATTGGTTTTGATTTCAAGAAATTTGCCAAGATTATAGAAAGTAAAGAGTCTGGTGGAGATCCACGTGCTGTTAGCTGCTCCAAGATGTATATAGGTTTGTATCAAATTGGGGATTTAGCTTTAAAAGAAATTGGTATGAAGAATGTATCTGTGGCGAAGTTTATCAGAAATCCTGATATATTTCCAGCGGATGCACAGTTGCTAGCTCTGGAAAAGCTAGCTTTGAAAAATCAACAATACCTTGAAAAAGAGATTAAAAGGTTTGTAGGTAAAGAAGTACACGGTTACACCATAACTAAAGCTGGGTTACTTGGCGCCGCTCACCATATCGGTGTTGGCAGAGTTAAACAGTTCTTGTATACCGGCAATGTTGCTCGGGATGGGTCAGGTGTTCCGTTAACAACATTTATCAAGGCTATGGTTGACATTTAAGAGTATTTACTGCGGGATAGTCCCGCAGTAAATATTTTATATAAATTAAAAATGGTAGAAAATAATATGGGACTTGATAAAAATGAAATAAAATTATTAGAAAATATTTATGATGATAACATAATTTGGAATTGTGAAAGTTTCAACAAGCGTGATGGTAGATATAAAACAAGATTGAGATTTAAGAAGAATAATATCATTATTAATAGAAATACCTCAACGTGGAGACTTGAATCATCATTAGGTAGAAAATTAAAAAACAAGGAATCATGGAGGCACAGAAACTTGTGATCATATAGATAATGATAAAACTAATGATAAGTTATCAAACTTAAAATTGTTAAAAATGAGATTATCATAAACATGTTAAATGATTATTATACCGATGGAATTGGTATAAATGAGCTGTCTAGAAAATATAACTACGATAGAAAAAGTATTGCCGCAATAATAACTTTCAAAACATATAGACACGTAAGTGCAGATTTTAGAAACAATCTTAAAATTTTAAGAGTAAACTGCACTAATAAAGTAATAAATGAAAATATCGCATTCAGAATACTATGTGCTTACAAATTTGAAGGTATGATTGTACGTGATATAAGTAAGAAATTTGGAATATCAAGACAATCTGTTACGGATATAATTTATAATAGAACTTGGAAAACTGTACCTCGACCATTTTATATCACAATCGATGGAGTCTCAAGATTTATCAAAACTGGAGATGTAATTATTGTAAATGGTAAAGGTTATAAATTCACTGGAGATCTGCCAGATTATAGTCAGAATTCTACATATATCGATGGAGACCTATTGATAAAAGTTTCAGTATGACGGTTTTTATAAACAAAATGGCGAGTTTACATTAGATAAGAGGTAGTAGGGAGAAATCCCTACTACTTTTTTTATAGATTTTGTTAAACAATTCATTGTTGAGAATATAAATTTTATCCAAAGGATTTCGAAAATGGTAACTGTAGGATTGATTAGAGAGCCTGGAAAGTTCATAAACGTTATAAGATTCTTCAATATTATTGATAATCCTATTATGGAACTTGTGCTTGATATTGAAAAACTTGACGATATCTCCGCAATCCAGCATGTCTCGGATACAGAGATTTACTGTGAATTTGCCGTAACTTATGGCGATAAATCAACAGTTATCAAAGTTTCCTATGATTCGGAAGAGTCTCTCAAAGAAAACATTCTGACTTTGGAAAATTTCTTTGTTCAGAAAACCACAAAAGAATTGTATGATAACAGACAAGAATTCAATTATTCGATTGAAAAAGAATCCACTAATTACCTAGATCGGATACCATTGGAGAAATTGTTTGAATCTGCTGGTATTATTCATATGGAAGATTTCCTAGCCAATTATAGATTTGGTAAAGATATCGTAACATCAAGAAGTTTATCCGAAAACCTACCTACTTGGTCGAATTGTTAAGAATAAATTGTGAGTGGAGAGAAATCTCCACTTTCTTTTTTTTCAAATATAGTATTTACATATATATTAACTATCGGTAATGTAAATATTTAAGTTGGAGGAAATTATGACATTGTTCAGAATTGAGTTTACACAGACAGATAGTCTGGTTTATCAAACTGATAAGTTTAGCGTCATTGTTAAAGCTAATACTATTAACGGAGCATTCAAGAGATTTGACAAACTTACAAAGTATAAGTTTGTCGATTCTAATGTCACTATACTTAAAGTTAGTAGACGTAATCGTATGAAATTTCATAGACAGCGTATAAATAAGATTTTAAACGAGACCGCGATTCTCAATAAGGCTATGAACGGAATTGCTAAACTCTTTGAAGATTTTGAAGACGATGGAAGTAATCCTGGACTTACAGGGTATATGGGTTTTATAAAAGCATTTGATTTTCCAATAAACCCAATGTTAAATCGTTTTATTTAAAGGAGAAATTATGAGTAAATTTATACCAGATCACCCCATAGCTAGACAGGGTAGTGCAAGATATGGGAGTTCTCCCGAGGCGTTGGTAGGTTTATTTGCAAGGTTGCAAGAATGTTTCGTTGAGGAAGAATTCGATTATGAATGTCACAATACGTTTCCCAACGATTCCGTGAGAAAGAATCTGTTCACTGAATCTGATCGTGATATAAGAAGATGGGACATTGGAACTTACATTACTGCGAAAACTGTCACGTATGATTCTGATATTCATGCTACACCAATTGATGTTATTAAAACAGATACCAAAACTATTCGTGGGACTACTAATTACTCCGATATGTTTACAACAATATCTCTTGAAACTAATGTAGGGATGCGTAAAATATTGGTAATTGTTGATTCAGATAGTGGGAACTTCAACGTGATATTTGATAATGATACTTTCAAAAGTGCAGTTATCACATTCATATTCTTTAGACCTAAAAATAAGGACGATAAATAATTATGAGTGAAGATAAAACATTTGATATGCAATCTTGCAAACCTGGCGATTTGTTATTATGCGAATCTGGTTGTGTTGTAAAATATGTTGGATATGGTGAGCATCCACGATATAGATCTACTCCGTACAAGATAGAATACTTCAACGGAGAAGAAGGCACTAGGTCGATAAAAGGATTGGTAGATACAGGATTGTTTGGTTCTATGACAAAACCTTTCAATATTGTCGGTAAAGCTCTTGCAGAAATTTGTCATGTCAAAGATCGATCAATGTTACCTAAACCAAGTTTCTGCAAAAAGTGTTCATTAAAGAAGGAAATATCATGAAATACTTATCTGAAGAAGAATTCGTACGAAAACAGTATGGTAATACTGAAGAAGATTACAGACGTGGTCATGAAGATCTTACAAGGAAAATTATAATTCATCGTGATGAAGAAGCTCGCCGTGCAATATTTAGAGAAAACCTTGGAAAATTAGCAGGGAAGGTTTTAAATGCTTAAATCTATCGTTAAAGAAAAAACAATGATTGCGCTCGATAGAGAGACTGGAAAAATCGTAAATCATCAGAGAATCGTTGCAATCAATCCAAATGGTACAGTATATGGGATATATGATACATATCGGTATACATTGGAAGATATATTCAACAATGATAAATCAGAAATGGATATGTATGAAGCGATTATTGAAGGTTATTGTAATCGAAAAAGTGTGACTTTGGTCAAAGGTTACATTTGGAGATATGAGCGTGACTTGAGAATTAAGGAAAAGAATACATAAAATTAATCAGTGAGAAAATTATGCCCTACGGAGATATAGTTGAATTTGAAGGAATTAAATACGAAAAGGCCCCACAAGAAGTTCCAGATTCTTGCCAAGGATGTCATATCCCGCATAGAGGAAATTTCGAATGCGCTGCAGGAAAATGTCTAACTGCGCCATACTCCTCAATTCTTAAATTTAAGAATCCGTCTGATGAATCTCGTGTAAATTCTCCAAATAAATGTGAAATCCAATTCAGATGTTTGGGAGAATCAAACGGTAGAATTGAATGCAGATTCTTCCAACCTAAACCGATATCTAACAAACCTGGTTATTTCGATTATGGAACTTGTGTTGACATGATTAAGGATTGTAAGGAATGCGATTCAATATGGTGTAACAATACATTTGCTAAAACTGCTACAATGAAAGCTGTCTTCGATGTTAGTTGACAAATATTTAAAAGGTAAGAAAAATCTCAGTGAAAAGGTTATATCCGACGCTGAGAAAATTCTAAAATGTTTGTTAGAAGATAAAGACTATAGATTATACCGTTGCGTAACTTCTAATGATCAATGGTATGGATTATATGTGGCATATCGAGGAGAAGTTGTTATACAGACCGATTGGTATGACTCATCCGAAAGTGATCTTTTGAAAGGCATTTTCGAAGATAAATTTACATATTAATAAAAAAAAGTAACAAGGAGATTATAATGATTGAAATTACAACGCCCGTAAAGGATAATAAATGCAACATTTAGCAATAAACGATAGAAGTATAACTGAAATTAAAGGTCAATTCTCTGCAGGACATCTTCCTCAATTTTCCGAAAGAATCACTGCTCAATTCTCGTGTATACATTGCGGAAACCATATAATGTATGGTACAGCAGCTGAGCATTTATATGATAATGGGGATTATAAAGATTATTATATAAGAGAGTTAAGAGAACGTTACAATTCTCTTATCAGACTCATATACACTGAGTATGAGCTTAGTCCGGAAAAACTTCGCGATTTGATAAATATTGAAGCTCGGAAAAAATCCGAGTTTCATAAATTTGTTGATTGGGAATTATATTTGGCATCTTTAGTGTTTGATGTTAAAGTTCCCTCAGTATTTGAACTCGAATGTCCCCATTGCAATAAACGTGGAGAATATCCATTTGATACAAGTAAGTATCACATTGTTGGACAGGGTGATATTATTAGAGAAAAAGCTGACAAATGTTTAAAAGAATTTAACAATTTTACGAACTTTATCATAACCAATATCATCCAATATCCTGATTTTAAGTCCAACGTTCAGCGGGTTACAGAACAATATTTATTACTTCGTGAAGAATTTAAACGATCAAGGAAACAATAATGGAAAAGGCTATATTGAGACTTGATGATGGTATTGATAGTAGTGTCAGTAAAGGAAAAAATGTCCTTAATGATCTAGGATTTAACCCGTATGATTTTGGAATGTCTCCTGAAGGATTTGAAATAACAGGATTAATTATAACTGATAAGATCACAAACTTCTCCAGATGTGTTGATAGAAATATCAAATTAATCGATGATCCTGTATCCGATATGCTAGTATGGAAATCGATAAATGTCAATGAACCATTCAGGATTGGCAATGATCTTCAGTTCGCGAAATTTAAACTATGTATAAACGTTGAAACAGGAGATTATTATTTCCGTGATATCGGAGAGTTCAACACTGTTAATGCGGTTTCGATAGTATTTGACATTGTCAAAGTTAAACCGAAGGAAGAAAATATCGATCCTGACAATTACATTGAAGTTGTTCAACAACCATTTCATTGGAAAGCTTTCGGAATTATAATGCTAATTATAAATTTCATTATGATATTTACACTTTTAGTAAACGCATTTACAACTTTTGTATTGAAAATTTAGCATAGGATTTATTATGTCAGTTGGTATAAAAACTTCCAAAGTTACTATGAAACTTGGGTCGACTGGAAATCTTTTAACCGAGTCTGGTCATGATTTTAGATCGTGGAAATTCTCAAAAATAATCTTACCATTGTGTGCGAAAACGACTGATGAAGTTACAGTTAAGGAAATATCCACTAATTCTCACGACAACCCAACAAATACCTCTGTAAATGTGAAGGTAAATTTGTTATCTGATGGTGAACTATTGGAAGATATTTTTGCAATATATATAGAGGGCGGTGGATCTTACAGAGTCTCAACAAGTATGACAGGACATGTTGAAAGTATAACAATTGATTTTGAATTGGAGACTATACCATGTCAATGAATATAAAAGCTGTACAAGTGATGTTTGACAAAGATTTGCACGTATTCAATCCAGTTACAGGCGCACTTTGTGAAATAACTGCGGCCAGTGTTGCGAAAATGTACAAGCCGACACTTGAATCGTATACATCAGATTGTGTAAGAGAAACTATTCTTCAATCTAAGGATGTAAATGATCCAAGAATTCCGGATGTTATCGCAAAATGTGCCGAGGATTATAATGAAGTTTGTAAATTTGAAATCCTTGATGAATCAGTATTGTTTGCAAATGCTAGCGTTGGAATACAAGATGAAGAATTCAAGAAGAAAAACATTATCAAAGAAGTTATCGGTATTGAATTTGATTTTGGGGAAGATACTAGAATAAGAAGGTAAGCATGGCAACGATATTATTAAGGGCTGGTTCCGAAATACATTTGCAAAATCCGCACTTATCAATTATCAACCCATCGGACACTGAAAGTATAGATATTGACGGTGGAAATGGAGCTGTGTATAACATTCCTGCAGGGTGTAAATTTATGAAAGTACATAAGGTTTCATATAGTGGATATTGTAGACGTAAAATGTACATTTACAGATGTTTAAAAATTGAAACAATATAGGAGCGACAACCATGGATTGGAATAGTAAAGTTGAGATTACTGTATAAACTCAGGTTGAGAAATCTATTTTTGAAATAATAATAGAAAACTTAAAACAGGTTCCAGTTAACAAAAATTATACAATGATGTACGACTACACAATAACCAATGATGATAAGTTATTGATAGAATTGACCCCTACAATCTCTACAGAGTTTTATTCTCTAAGGTATTGTACAATATTTAAGGAATTATTGAAAAAGAAAAGATTTCGTAAAATAGATCTTCCCCCATATCCTATGCGGGCGGAATTGTTTAAATGTGAACGACTTAAATTTGAAACGAAGTAATTGTGGAAAAGTTATCGAAGATTCAAATATTTGCGATCGTAATGCAGATTATAGTTGGAATAATGATTGTTCAAAAGAAGGTATCATAATGGAAGCTAATCTTTTCGATATTGTAGTTCTTCCGAAAATCGTTGAAAAAGCGAGATCTGTAAATCTTTCGGGAGATCCGGCACAAGATCTTAACACTGTAATTGGGATGATGGCAACATCGTTAAAGTTTATTAGAGACTATGACCTTACAAAGGAACAATCTCAAACTTTGGCAAATGTATCCTTAGCCGCTATGAAAGATATTGGTCTTGAAGTATAAAAAGAGTGGGTTGATTCCCACTCTTTTTATTATGTAATAATGAGAATGTTACGTCTATATTAAGTGATGATCAGGATATATAAATAAGGTTTCTTCTACAGCAGCAGGTATAAAGCCTGTTGCTGGGTTGGAACTGGTTCAGGAACTAACAATTCCTGGAGAACAGTTGTATTAGAACTTAAAGGAACTCTCCAGTTCGTTAAGTTCTAATAGGACGTCATGAGCATGACGGTTATAAAAGGCTCATCTTCTCTCCCTGACTCAAGGGATTATATGTCATAAGCATGGGCTAGACACCGCAACTATCGGATATAGTTAGAGAAGAAAGGTTTCAGGATGACCTATATCAACCTGACACCGCATGCTATCGTGCTTAACGATGGTCGCTCATTTCCAGCTTCAGGAACACTTGCACGTGTTTCGGCTAGTTATAGCACCATTGTTGACGATGTATGTACTCAAGTTTACGGCGATGTTCAGGATCTTCCTGCTCCCGTAGATGGCGTACGTTACATTGTAAGCGCACTTGTGCTTGGAGCTCTCAATGGATCACGTTCGGATGTAGTAGCACCAGCTACTGGTCATCCTGACACTGTCAGAAATGACAAGGGTCACATTGTATCAGTTCCATCATTTGTGAACTAGCAATGCATGCGGAGGCGGAAGTAACTAACGAATACTTCTAAATGGGTAGTTAACAGAATGTGTGGTCGGCAATATCCCCGCCGTAATTCCACACACCTTTCATAAAGGAAAAAGTTAAGAGTGAGGATTAAGCCCACTCTTTTTTTTTATTCTTCAGTATCGGATTTATTAGTTTTATTCTTCTCAGAGAATACTCCACTAATATATCCAGCTCCTACAGCTGCAAGTAAACTTTGGAATGCCAATACCCAATTAGGAGTCATTCCCTCAACTATAAGGTTAGATGTCATCCATCCAATTGATGAAAAGATTACAGTAATGTATGCAATACGCTTACTTGAAACTTTCCCACCTTGAGAAAATAATTCTAAAAACCATTGTTTCATGATGTCCAACTTTCTTTTAAATTAACCGAAAATCATTAGAAATACAATCGAAGCAGTTGTAACCATGATAGGTGTACCAATACATATTATGAGTATACGAACCCAATGTTTAATAATAAATTCATAGGTATCGGTTATAATTTTATTTAACTTCTCTTTATCTGTAGAAATTACAAAGTTTGCTGAAAATATTGTGACAAAGTATCGTACTACAAATAGTACAAGTTTCGATAAGACTTTGAGAAATTTATTTTGTTTTTCAGGACCGGTATTCATTTCATACTCTACGGTCATAATAAGTCCTTCATTAAGTTTACACATTAAAATGTTTTAAAAGAAGTGTAATAATCAAACTTTGGAGTATATATTAAGTTATGATAAAGACGAATATGAGATAAGGTTTCTCATACTTCGCAAGATTTTTCTATGGTTCGAAAGTAACCAGGAATAGGATTTATTATGGAAGAAGTAGTAGTATTTGGATCGACATATGAAGCTGTAAGCTCGTACGAAGGATACCTTAACAAATATTATTGCGTTAAGGTATCAGATGGAACGGTTATTCAATTCTCTTCTCAATCCGTAGATTTCTACGGTGACGAAGAAGAATCGATTGTTATAAACGGACTCCCGTACTCACGGGAGTCAAAGATTGTTAACGGGACTCAGGTCCTGCTGAACATGGATGAACTCGATTTTGGAGTTCACCCATTAAATGGTCCGGAGTTCTTAACAAAACTTTCGGGCGAGATTGATCTGAGAACACTCAGATCAAACCCAAAGTCGGCAAAGTATGCCGACTTTGTGGAGGCGTATAAGCGCCTGATCGCAGATTTCAACATTCATTGATAAAGAAAGAAGGCGGATTAATCCGCCTTCTTTCTTTTTTTTTATTTACAAACTAGTCGTATCACACGCATTTCCCGCGCAAGCTGACTCTGACTGCACCGATGTGTTATCTTCAGTTTCGATAATGGAATTAAGATCGAAGTCTACAGAGCGTTCCATCAATATAGATGAAAGACGTTCATATTCTTCTTCAGTAATATCTTCATATCGGAGCTGAGGATAAGTTCCTCCGTCATAATCGAGAAGAGAAATACCGTTATAAATGTTACGGTTTTCCCACATCCAATCAGTAATCATACCCCATTCATCAGGACGAACAGATACCGTTACAGATACATTGTGACAGTTAGTTCCTTCACGATGCGTTCCACGAATCCATTCCTTTCATAGGAATTGAAACACATGATTTTGTTTTAGGAGTATAGTAACTATCCTCAACAAATTCAGAACCAAGCACTTCAACGACGTGTTTATGCATAGGATTATCTTTTTCAAGATCAAATCTACGAATGAAATAATCATTGTGCCACGCATGGATACCGGAAGAAGTTCCAAGAACAAGACTACACGTACCAGATGGTTTAACTGTACCGATACGTTTTGCAGGATTGATACCGATAAGGTTAGCAACTCGTTCATTTTCTTCAAGCGAAACTTTAGCAGCGATAGAAATATCGTAATCGAGAACTTTACCAGAACCGATGCCTGTCATAGATACGCCGAGAAGTGCGTCATCTTCAGAGTTAATTCTCCATTTATCACGAAGATAATGGAAATCGGTATAACCAGCCTGAAGAGTTCCAAGGAATGTTGCATCTTTAACACGTTTATTAAGATCTTCCTGAGAAGTAATGTTAGACACATTAACCTCAGTAAGATTACAGAACTGACAGTCTTTAAGAGAGATCTCTGCACAAGGGTTGAAGAAGAGTTCCAAATCGTCAGTCCAGAAGATTCCTGGTTCACCAGCTTTAGAATTCTCAACCATAACCATGATTTCACGGAAACGCTCTTCAGATGTCACAGATCTAAGAAGAATTGCAGAATTGTTTGCAAGCTGACGCTGTTTTTCAAGCTTGTACCATGGGAGTTTACCGCCACTTGAGTGAAGCATATCGATATCCCACTGAGACATTTCGATAGTTTTAATATCACCTTTGTACTCATATTCCATCATATATTCTGATGATGGACCTTCGCCAACAACATGTTTAATTTCACGAACGTCAATATCGAAATTACTTTTACAAGTAAGCATCTCTTCATCATCATGACTGAAGATGGAGATGAGAGCTGATCGACGAATACCGCCTGCAAGAACTGCATCGGAGATGTAACAAATAATGTCATGAACTTCGATAGGTTTAAGTTTAGCACCTTCCCCACGAGATTCAATAACATAATCGAAAACTTTACGGATACTGTGAATACAATCGATAAGAGGTTCAGGACCAGGAGCGCGACCACCGGCGGTTTTGAGAAGTGATCCTTTAGGACGTATTTCTGAGAAGTCGTAATCAAGGTACGGTCGATCTTCAAAATAAGATCGTACAAGAGCTTTTATAGAATCCGCCCAACCCATGATACTATCTTGTACAATGAATTTACGGTGACGAGAAATAGGAGTTGTGATAGGCGGAAGTTGATCAACGTGATGTTTCTGAATAGAATAACCTACTCCAGAACCGCCAAGTAGAAGATACATGATTTCAGAGAATGCAACTGATGTATATACTGCAAGAGCTGAACAGTTAAACATTCGAGATGCATTCATAAGGATAGGTTTTCCGGCAAATTGGAAACTTCTCATCGAAGGTACAGATTGTTTATCCAATACAGATCCGCCAAATACACCATAAATCTCATCTGCAAGTTTTGGATATTTCCCAACATGCATATCAGCATTACGGTAGCAAAGCATTGGCCAGTCTTCACGGCGTTGCAGTTTAGGAATATACTTTGCATATTTTGTAAAGATAATCATATCGGAGAGCATTTCCGATGGATTATTGTATTTAGACATCTTCTTTGACTCCATGATTCCGCTTTCGTCACTCATTAAGACTCCCAGTTAAACATTAAAAGAAATAAAAAATCGATGTATTATAGTGTTCACTTAGTTGAACACCCAATTATCGCTTTGACTATAAACACTATCAAACCCAATGGTAAAACGACCGTAACAATAGTGTAAAACAATTTTACAAGACTTAACGCGATGTATAACATCACATCTTCTTTTTTAGGCAATTGAAACTTCTTCAAGAGAAATCCCCTTATTTTAATTATCGTACAATCAGATGTCTAGTGAATAATAATTTTTTAATCAGTAGTAAACGTATATATTTAATACTGAGTAAGATGTTTTAAAGTTAATTCATCTGTTTATAACTTTACCAAAGGATTTTGTATGTCAGAATCAAAATTTGCAAAAGCAGTACTGAAAAATGACAATGGTTGCCGTGGTTTTGATCTCGTTATGGGAGATCGTAGTTACGGTTTCTACCCTCTCGACAACAACCATGAAGGTGCATCTCAGATGCAGATGGCGATTCGTGATGCTGAAGATTATGGATTTTCGGGAGTTATTTTCGAAAATGCAACAAATATCAACGTTTCTTTGTAATCAATAATAAACTTTGAGGATTGGGATAAGCGTATCCCAATCCTTTGCATTAAAAAAAAGGAGTCTTGTATGACAACAGATTTGAGAGCTTTCAATTACGGCAACTACAAAATGGGCAGAAACTATATTTTCTTCGGAATGTATTTCCAGGTTCGTGGAGAAGAGAATCCTCCAGTAAACAATAACGCGGATATGTACAATCCGAAGTTTGCAAAAATCATCAGTGTAAATCCCAAAGTTCTCGTATTTTCAAAGGATAAGTTCTTTGATCCTGCAAACCATGAGCTTTACGAAATTGTCAACCTTGAAGAACTTATGAAAGGTGTCGGCAATTACGAAAATGTTTTTGAGAAATATCTCATTATCAAAAACACAACCACTGGCGAAATTTGTATTGAGCATAAAGAACTCCTTTACAGACTTGAATCTTGGAAAATTCCAAGAATTTCACGGGCTTCGTCATCTGAAGATGTAGTAGTTACAATGGATCTCATGTTTATTGCAAATGCAGTAGACAAATCTCTTGAAAACAAAAGACGTTATGTAAGTGATGCGTTTGTAAATCATGAAGTGTTCAATCTTATCTGCAGAGTCATTTCAAATCATTATATCAATCAACCAAGATATTTCCAAACAAAGTTTGATTCGGAAGGAACTATCGAGTTCTTGGACAATCTTGTATACAGTATGATGAAAAAGTGTACAGATAAAGATGATATCATCTTTCCGAGAACAATTCAAACTTTCATGAATGTAAAACGTTTTGCAAACAAACTATTTGGAGATTTTACAATTCTTCAGATGATCGATACCCTTAATGGAGAAAACGTTAAATTTGATAAAGAATTTGTAAATGCAAGATATGGCGATGCATGTATGCATCCTGCAAATCGAATCATTGCAGATGATGTTACGAAGAAAGTTTTATCTGAGGTTCGGAATAAATACGCTGAAGCTGGTAATGATCTCATAAGTAAAGCATTTGCAAATCATCCGACGCTCGTACATAGATGCTATAGAGAGTCTACAACAATTGTGGAATTTCTTGAAAATCTTTGTGAGATTGAAGATTTCAAATACATATTTGAGAGATTCGATTTACCAACACTCCTAACATTCCTTGAGAATGAGTTTGAAGAGTTCTTTACAAAACTCTATACAAATTTCTTCAAAACTGTTATGGAGGGTGCGTTCTCAACTTGGTCGAACAATATTGTTATTGAAGTTGATACTTCAGTTGTAAATAAAGATTTCATGGTTGATGGTAAGAAACCATATAAAATGGAGTTTGGACAATGAGTACAGATTTTAAAATGGGGAGCTTCAAAGATGAAAATGGTAACGAATTTACCATAAGTATTCATGAAGGTTCAAGTCGGTTATCGTTGTGTTTGGACGTTTCAAATCCTGATCCAGAGACTCTTGAAAAGGTTGAGATACTTGATTGTGACGATAAAACTGAGGTTAGTATTTATTCCAATCGAGGTGTAACCAAAGAGTTTCTCATGGAAATGCGTAAAAACATTGACGAGATGATCAACTGGATAGGTTATGGAGAGGTTGCGGTTGAGGAATGTATCTCTAGAAATGGTACAATGTATCCTAAAGGATCATTTGAGAAATCTGTTAAAGAGTTTCAGGATAAAATTACTAAAAATAGTGTGTACGGAACTCTCAACTTGCAGTAAATTAAGTTTAAAGATACTGGAGCCATCCCGTATCTTTTTATTACTCATTAAACAATTAAATACGAGCTATATTATGGATGATGATAAAAATTCAGTCGTATTGGACTTATTAAGATCTGGAGATTTTAAAAGCAAAAGACAGCTTGACAAATTCATATGGGACTCTGCTCTACGATGTTTAGATATGGTAATTCTATCTAGGATTGAAAAAGGTCAGGATATATCTGACGAAAAACCATATTATCAAGTGTATTATAGTACATACAGAAAAATGAAATCGGATGCAGATGAAGCTTGGGAAATTTACACTACTGGAAAATCTCCAAATACTTCAAAACCGGAAACTAAAAAATCTAATATTCTGAATGGAATTATAGATAAAATAATAAAACTTTTATCAAGGTTGAAAAAATGAAGGCGAAAGAATACGCTTCAAAATTCGACAAGTGCAGAGATACCGAAGAAGAGATTATTAACGATCTCAGAGAACTCATGTCGGAGTTTTATAACGAATTTGCCGATGGATTGTATATTCCAAAAGGTAAAGTATCGCCTGTGCAGAAACAACATGTGTACGCTAAAGTTAATTCTCGTATTATGGAATTCCATAAAAAATGGGTTTCTATGTGCGATCTTATACGTAGCGTTGAATTGAAGAAATCTGGATTCTTAGGGATGCTTAAAACTAGATCCGAAGCAATTTATAATGATTTCTTGAAACTATATCCTGACATTATCGGAAAGGAATAACATGAGTCGCTTTACAATATCCCTACACGGGTTTGGTAATGATGAAAAGAATCTGTTTGGTATGCTTGATCGCGATAGATTTGTATTCGTAGAAGATGAATTTCATATCTGCGGAAATAAAGTTATCAGTTCGGCAGATGTAATTGTTTCAAGAAATTTCGATTCTCGTATTTGGAATAATCTCAAGTTTATTGGTTCAGCTAGAGCTATCGGTCTACCATTCATGGGTAAACCTATACAGAATCTTACTCTTAAGAAACTGAAGATAAATACTCCCAGAATGATAGCATCTCTTGTAACAACAAATAATCAATACGGGAATGCTGCAACATTGATGTACCTTGGAAATAAGATTGGAATTGATAATGAAAATCGCGAATTCATTTTCAAATCAAACTTTGCAGCAAGAGGTGTTAATCAGTTCAAGGTTAAACTCAAGGATATAGGTAGATTGAATGATGCTTATGCTCAGAGAATCATCGAAGATCCTTTCAGTGTAAAATTGTATAGTGAAGCTCTACCAAAAGGAAGTGTTCATCATCACGATTTCCTTTCTAAAGCAACTGAACCTGCTATAGATGTTGGATCAGAGAATAATGTACAACCAGAAGTTTCGGAAGAATCTGCTAAAATCGAGAGATATCGTAAAATATGGGATCAAACTTCTATTAACGATATAACTCAATGGCATTTGTCTGAAAATCTTGACGATGTATATCATAAAGATTATGATCCAATTGCAGAGATTTTTCGTAAAGAATACCGGATGGTATTGTTTTACGACGATAAAGATCCTGTAGTCATTAAGCGTGAGCGGAATGATGAAAAATGTGATTGGCAGTTCAATGAAGAAGATGAAGATGTAACATCAGCTTTCAAGTACAATTCATGTCCTTCTGAAGTTCAAAATATCATTGACAAGTTTACAAAATATATGAGAGAAGAGAGAATTCCTTTCTTATCGATAGATTTGTATCTTATCTGTAAACGGTATAATGAACCCGGTTTCATGGATCTCGAAGGAGAATCTATCATTGAAGCTGGAGTATTTGAATTTCAAATGGAAATGGGATATTCAAGACATACCACTCTTAATGGATTGGTATCGAAAATGAATAAATCGATGTTTAGACTTATTGAAAACGTTTTATTAGAGGAGAGAAAAAATGGCTTTTAAAGTAACAGAATGGATAGACCATTGGCAGAAATCTATTGGAACTGGTGTCGATATTAAAGATGCAATCGTTGAAGTTACTGGCCAGCAGCAGGTTGCAGATGATCCTGTAAAGCTTGATATCATCGTTGCAATGAAAGGTTCTTCAATTGAAGAGTTTGCAAAATCTATGGGCGATGGTTGTGTTATAGCTATGAATCGTGCAGAGATAATCGGTTTGAAGCTTACACCATCAATATTGATGGCAATTGCATGTAATTGTGAAAATCCTGGTAAAGTTGTATTACTTGTAACGGCGATTCGATTGTTCTGGAATAGAATGAACCCATTCAGCCCAGATGAGCCAACTGAAGTTGACGCAAATTGGTTCTTTACAGTATTTAACATACTCCCAAATGACAAAAGTCTTCAGGAGTTATGGGAAATGCAAAAGTGTACAAATGAGAAACGCAGTTCGTTCAGCTCAGACAACTGGTTCGACCGTCCAAGTCTGTTTATTCTCCATGATGGAAAATCTGAGACTATCGAATTTATTGATGATTAAATAGTAATGGGTAGGGAATATCTCCCTACCCTTCTTTAAATGTAAGGATTATCAATTGTTAAGAAATATAATTGACAGATTAATATCATGGTATACTGTCAGAAAATGTAGAGTCGGCGATGTTATCGTCATCGAAAGTAAACTTCTCAAAACTTTCAGCTATGTGTTTATAACAAATATACATGGAGATGGAATTTCAGGTTATGAAGTAAATGTTGGATGTAATACATTGAATGCTGTCACGCGAAGTGTTGGCGATTACACAGAACCAGAATATGCTCCACGTATAACTAATGGTTCAAATGTCATACGTATTTTGGATATACAAGTTCCTTTGAGAAAAGAACTTGTTGAAGAAATACTATTGTTTGACGCTAAAAATAGCGTTAAACGTATGATATACCGTGTACAACTCCTTAAAGAATGTATAACCGCTAACGGTAAAGTACTCAATGATCATCATTCTATAACCGAGTTTAAGAATGTTTTCCAATTCCTTAAACCTATAGAACATTTTGGAAATCTCGACAAAGCTATGATTTCTTTAAACATCGCGATAACTGTGACGAAACTTGATATCCTTGAAAAAGCGGTTAGATCATTTACAACGGATGATATATGAAATATAAAGTAAATAAGCGCAATGGGCGACCAATGTCCAGACATGAACGGTTGGAAAAACATATGCGTAAGCAGAGAGAGTATTTCCAACCAATCTACGAGCGTCAGAACTTTAAGAAGTATGCAGATCTTCTTGGAATTAAATTGTTAACTGTAAACTTCAAGTCGAAAGAATGGAGTAATAATACATTTTCCAAGAATATAACCTTGGTAAATCAAATTATTACAAAAGGAGTTACTTACGATAGTGATATGATACTTGTAAGAACTCTTGACAAATTCTACTACGTTCATAAATGTAGATGGTTTATCCCAGATGGGATTCCATACACAAACAGTGAAATAACTGAAATTATGAAAATGATGTATGATAAGGCTACATCTACCGAAGTTCCAAAGAGTTGGTTATTTCAACCATATTCTGAAGAGTTTAGTGAAAGCTCAAGACACAATACTGAAGAGTTGCGTGCGTTTATAAACGCTGAATAAAGAGGATATTATGGGAATGTCAGATTGTCCTAAGTGTTGGGAAACTCCTTGCGTATGCGGTTATGGGTATAGAGATTGGGATAGGACTCGTATCCAGAACCAAATAAAAATGTTACAAGGTATATTGGATAGTAGAGAAGTTAAAGATCCTACTCCTCCAAAACCTGTAATATCGCATATTCCTAAAGAGCTTAAAGCTAAAATGTCTACACCATATGGTTCATTTGAGGATAATTTAAACAAAGTGTTTTATAACAAATAAGAAGGAGGGCGATTAAGCCCTCCAACTTATTTTTTTTGTAGATCTATATTAGATCATCGCGTCCTGTTTGGCAACGATTTCACTGTAAAGATTAACAGGGTTGGTAAGATTGATCTTAACCGCAACAAGAGACAGGATATCCCAAGTATCATGGAACCAATACTGAATAGCATCGATACCAAGGTTACGAGGATCGCGGCTCTTAACGATACGGAAATCGAATCCGTGATATACACCAGTAGGCTGAACCTTAGGAGTATTAGAACGGAGGAAACCATATACTGGACGGTTAGCCCAACGTTTGTCCGAAGACCCGATGAACTTAACGCGCTGACCGAAGTTGTCAGAATATGCGAAAGTAGTCATCTTTTTGAATCCGAAACGAGATTCACCAGAAGCTTCACCAGATTCAGTATTATATTTAGTGTCAACGAAACGTTTAACGTCACGCTGATAACCAACGAATACCCATTCACGGTCTGCTTCTTGAGAGATCAATGTATCGGTTTCAGCAAGGATAAGCATGTTAGACAGCGTGTCCTTGATTCCTTCTTCGATCCAGCTAAGTGGACGTTCGCCACCGATACCACGGAGTGTAAGGTCGATGTTCTGTTCCATTACGAAACCACCGAGTTTACGTGTCGCGATATAACGGTTAAGGAGGGCAGGGTTAGAAATACACTGATTAATATTGTTAATCATATGTTTTTCCATATCGTTATCATTTGTACCGGCAAGAATTGTTGAGAATTCATTTGATACATATTTAACGATGTCAGCATTACCTGTACCAACCGCTGTGAACTCATCCATAACAGTATCCATTGCGAGAGGCAAAGACATTGTTTTACGAGGATTCGCAACGATACGAGCAGTAATCACATCACGACCGTGACGGACAGTAGCTGCCTGGTTTGTTGGGTTAAGGAATGCGATATCAAAAGTGAAACCTTTGATACGGCCGGTTGAACACGCTGTAGCACGATATTCGCCCGAGTCACGGTTTACATAGACGGTGAAGAAATCTTCAACTACTGAGTTATCAGCAAGTGTAAGATGAACTTCAACACCAACGTGACGTACAGAAACAACGTCTCCACCGAAGCCTTTTACTTCAGCACGAGCAGCAACGATCATTTCTTTATAAGCGAGAGGATCTGTGCCGTTACCCGCAACTGTATCGTCATAAACGATAGAGTCAACACGGATGTCTTCAGCAAGTGCCCAGTCACGAAGATCTTTACCAGATTCAGTGATTGCATTACCCTTTGAACCGAGTTTTGCAAAACCTTTTGAACTGATTTTCATAACGTGAGTTGCGCCAGCGTTACCAGCGGTGTCCAGAAGAGTTACATGCTGCGCATTAAGCATACCAGAGATGGAACCATCACGGATAGCCTGTGGAAGCATCTTACGGTCTGCAGGATTGGTAGAGTTACTATCAATTGCGTACGCAAGTTCAAACTGGATAGGGAATTCGCGTTTGTCATGATCCAAAGGTTTATAAACGTCAAGCATAAGTGCTTTAGCGTTATATCCAAGGATTGTTGCAGGCGCGAAACAGTCAAGTGCACCAACGTTGGTACCTGGCTGAGTTGTATGGTCGAAACCTTCTTCAGAACGAAGCAATGAAGCTGCAGATCCTGTAGAGTGGGTTTTCATTGAATTTTTAATCTGTCCGCTAATCAAACTACGAACGCTCTCTTCAGACACATCTGCAAGGAGCACATCGAGGTATGACTCTGTTGCTACAGCATCGCCGAAAATTCGACTAAGGTTTTCGTTTTTGAACGGGTCAAAACGATACTCAGATTCGAAAGTCTGACGGAGCTGATCGATGCGACCATTAATCGGCTGATCAACAATCTTTGCCATCGTATTCCTCCTAAAAATTTTTACTTATTTACCAATGATTCCAGCAAAAGCTTTTACGCATATAGCATATCTGAGAAGAATTACATCCACATCTTTCACTTTATTGACGGATTCATTGATAAGACGAACGCTATCTAGCAACTTTCCCAACGCTTCCAACTTGACGGGTTTTCTAACGAAGTTCGGTCCATTTGCTATTTTGTCCATACTATCTTTGATAGCATCATATAATTGCAAGAGTTTCTCTGATATCAATACGCGACGGTTATAACTAAGGTGAGGATCCACTGCTGGATCATCAACACTCTGATCCGACGTATCATCAGAAGAAGTATCATCTGTAGCACCCTCTGAACCATCGTTAGATGAGTCATCAGAAGTTCCGTCAGAGTTATCTCCCTCAGCTATACCGTCGGCGTTATCAGTTTCGCCAGTTTCATCACTACTGTTATTTGGATTGGGTTGGTCTACACCACTTTGACTTTGATCATTCGGAGCGTTGTCTTCCTGATCACCGTCCATAGGTGTACCAGTATCTCCACTCGTAGCAATGTCACCAAGCGCCTCTAATCCACTAATTTGTTCTTTTTTATTGATATTGCTCTGAATATCAAGATTACCTTGTCCAAGAATCAAAAGCCAATCTATGTTGCCAGTTTTAGTGACATCTCTCATTTCACCATTTGAATGAGAGACGCCATCTAAACCAACTTCACCGACTCTTGTACTGGCAGGTTTTCTGTAAAACATTCCAACGTTTTCCATTTAACCTATCCTCCAAACTTATCTAATGATATAGATAAGTTCCGCATTTGTAAGGTCTTTAAGAACTGCAGCAACTTTTGTTGCAGTTTCACCAGAAAGAACGTTATCTGAAAAATCTTTATTTGAAATTACATCAAATATCGACCGAGGATCTACTTCAGTTTTATCCGAGATAGTCCCATCAATAAGATTGAGTTTACGAAGTTTTTCAAAATCGATATCAGTCTTATTGTTTTCAAGATACATTACCATTTCACGATCTTTGATAGCCCCAATCGTTACAAGATATGGAAGTTTACCAACAGTATACGCATTGACAGCATCTTCGATAGATTCAAAATGGAAACCATCAGTTCCAAGTCTTTCAGTTTTACGATAGAAGTTTGACAAACTTTCATCTTCACCTTTGACGAACGAGAACTCATACGCTTCACAATATCTTGCATTGAACTGGGTAAGGATTTCTCTCACTTTTTCGTAAGCCATAGACCATTTCAAAGAGTTGATATTACGCACTTCTTTACGAGTAGTTCCTCTTGAAATCTCAACTTCTACACACAAATCATCAACTCCGACAATTTTAAGAGGAGTTGCGAGATTTGACCAGAACTTATACGCATTTGAAATAAGTCTTTCAATGTATTTGAGCATGTAGAAATCTTTAACAAACTTCTCACTGTTAGATTCTTTAAGGTTTCTACCAATAAGAATCGCTTTCTTGATAGCTCTTTCATACGCATGACAGTCCACAACCGAACGATATTCCTTAAGATTTGCCCAATCAAGATTGATTTCTTCTTCAGGATTTGAAACGTCAAGTCTTGTATTCAGGTAAGATTTATACGGTTTACTACCATAAATAAATTTTACATACATTTTACGGAGGTCATATGGATGATCTCCTACGTACAAAGGACTTGCAGGTCTATGAAGTTCACGAACCATAAGCATTGCGGCACTATTCATATCATATTTTTCATCAATGATATCGTCATAAATTGACTCAGGAGTCTCTTTATACTCAGTGTTGAATAGATCCTGGACAGCTTTACCGATTGAATAGAATACATTATGGAAACGGTTGTCGAATGTTTTACCAATTGAAACTTCAAGATGAGAGATAATTGAGTAATACATGTCGGCAAATTTACCAAATGCAGAGAATTTATTTGCATCCGGGATGATTTTTTCAATTTCAGACAGAAGTTTCTTTCCATCTTTATTTGAACTATCTTCACCGTATTCAAAGAACTCTTTAAAAGCGGTATCTTCCATATTATTCATCGCAAAACCGAGCATTACATAATACAATGCTGTCGCCATAATAGGGAAAAGCTCCGCATGATTACACGAACGGATATCATTCTCGAAGTATGGTGTAACGAAAAGTACTGGAGATACCGTATCATCGATTTGATCTTTAGCAAAGTCTTTAGATACTTTTGCGTTAAGGCTATATGCGATATCGTTGAGATATGACATAATCCCTTTGATTTCACCGATAGTTACAGCATCATATTTGTCAACTTCAACTCCAATAAACCCTGCAACAAGGTTTGTAAGAATCAAACGACCAGTATTGTAGAAGATTATAGAGTGATCTTCTTTGTAGTTTGTGATCTTATCATCAGATTTAGTATGAATGATTTCACTGATTTTACGGACACGATCCACATTCCAGAATTCATAGATTTTAAAATCTTTGTGCATAGGTCTCTCAGGATCATAGCCGAATTCTTCATGAAACCTTGTATACATGAATGCCGTAGCTATATCAAGAGGCTTATCGAATCCAAGTTTAGATCCATCCATTGAATCAAATCTTGACATAACACTCTCCCATATAAAAGTAAGTTTATTAACACATTACTATGTTTTAGTCGATTAGACTATTGTTGAACATTCTATTGTAAATAATCATACCGTATTGGTATAAAAATTCAAAAAAATGGAGAGTAAAATGGCAACTGCGACACCGCTTCTAGACCTTAGAAAGCCAGTTCTCCTTACAATGGAAAGTTTCGCTCACCTTAAAATGGCCGACCTTGTAAGTGATGATGGTTCAGTGTTCGATATGTGTCTTATCAATTGCGATATTATCTCACGAAATCGCACAATGTATCCTCTTGAAGATATCGTAAATTCTATGAATGACCGTCGTGTTCAGGAAAGAATTGAAAATAAATGCTTCTATGGAGAAGCTGAACACCCATGCTCTGATACAGAAGAACCTCTTCCACTCAAACGTATGATGCGCGTTGAACCATCTCGTTGGGTATGGAGAATTGACAACTGGAGAGTTCAAGGTTCTGACATTATGGGAACTGTTACATGGGCTGGTAAATACGGTGAAATGTATCAGAAAGAACTTCTCAGAGGTACGAACTTTGCAGCATCTATCCGTGCATATACTCCAAACTATGTGGAAAAAGATGATGCGAACGGTAAATATGTTATCAAAAAACATCTTATGTTTATTGCTTCATATGACTGTGTAACGGTTCCTGGTCTCGAAGGTGCTCGTATCATGAATCCTGGAAAATACGCTTCTCTTACAAGAAATGACAAACTTACCGTTAGACAGTATGGTGACAAACTTGTAAAATCGAATGAAGCATTCTCTGAAATCGCATATAGCAATGTAATTGCCGAACTTCGCGATATGATGACTTCTCAGGAATCTGCTAAAATGGTTTCAGATATGTTTGGAATTGATGCAGCTAATGCAGACATGTTCCTTCGTTCAGATAACGTTCTTTCCGTAAGATCTTCTGAAGGTCAGTTGCTTGATCTTCCACTCTCGAGAACACTCCTTAGTACAATCCTCTAGGAGGCATAGATGCTATCAATGCAAATTCTCGTTGCAAGAATGAGAAGAAGATTGCCAAAACCGGTATTTAATGCGGTTGATTTAGATTTCTTTATGGATATCTTATTTGGAGAAACTCTTGCGGCGATGTCAGCATATTATCCTAGAGTTGTTAAGGGTATACGAGTTACTAGTAATATGGCACTACCGGTAACAGATAGTGATAATTTACTGAATTTATCATCTAAATACATCATTCCGATGGTAGATGATTTATATCCGTATACCGCTATCTCTGAGTTCCTCTATCCAAGAAACTTCTTGGGTGGAGGAACCTTTAGTAATCCTGGAGTAATTGATGCTGTAATATCTACTGTAACAAGTTCTATGAATAGAGCTGAAGTTCGTTTCACTGGAAACTTTGAAGGTCCAAATATAATTGAAGTTGTTCCGGCACCTAGAGTTCACCAAGATTTCAATGTTTCTCTTTACAGAGTCCCCAGACTCTCCGAGATAAGAACCGGTTATCATGAAAACTTTATAAAGTTATTTGAAGCTGATTGTAAGATTGCCCTTTATTATAAATTTTATCAACTTGAAGGTGGCGGCACTTTTGGCGGTATAGAACTCAAAGATTTTGTCTCAGATTTCAAAGATTATGAAAGTAAACGCGACGATCTTCTCGAAATGTTCGAGAAGGATTATTTCAAAGATCCTGATCGATATGAGGAAATCTGGAATTATTCAAATTTGAAAGCTTAGAACCATAGAAAAAAATAGTAAGGGGATTTCTCCCCTTACTATTTAATTCATTATAAGTATTCATTTATCTGCGAATTCCCATTTAAACCCACCTGCAGTATTAAAATGTCTAACATTATTACAGCATTTTGAAATAGATGTATTATCTATACCTGTAGCATTAAATGCGTCATATGATGATTTAAATGTATTAACAACTTCTCCAGTATCTTTGCAGAGTTGATTAACTCTGTAACTCCTACGCTCTATAGCTGTACCATGGTTTACATTATGGGTTTGAGTACACCATTCTAAATTCCAGTAATTATTATCATCCTTTATTTCATTTATATGATTAATAATATTATTTATTTCATTATATCCATTGACAAAATATTTTCCGACTAGACGATGAACCTTCAGTGTAGTAGTTAAAATATCAATATTTTGGTAACCCTTATTGTTACAATAAGGTTTCAATAATTTCCAGGAATTAAAATATTTACGTTTAATTCTCCCAAAGTTGGATATATAATAATCTCCATCATGATCGTCGATATGATGCCATATTTCATTTTCAAATAACCCGGTATAAGGATTTACCTTAATCAAATCAATAACTTGTAGAACTTCAACCTCAGTATCTAAGCACCAGACTTTAACTCCGACAGTTGCTAACTGTATAGGTCCGTATAGAGATCCTTTCATAAATTGATTTCCAAAAATATCAGTAATAAGCACGTTCTCCAAGTATCGGTAATAGAATCCTTTAACTAAAGATGTTCCATTACAAGAAATCCTGATATTTCCGGGAGATCCTCCAGAATCTTCAGACGCTCTTACAGATGAATCGAATATCCCTACTACAAATCCGTCATTAGGATCAATCTTAACAACGGGTCTCACAAGTTTCATAATATCCTCACATTCATACATGTTTATAACTCCCTAAATATTATATATAAACAAAGGATTATATTGAAAAAAAATGTTAGAGGGATTTCTCCCTCTAACATTTACGATACTAAGCAGCTTTTTTGGAAGCTTTGATTTCAGAAGCCGAAGGTACTTCAGAGAAATCAACGAGATAGTTGATAGCATCAGACAGGAATACAGGCCATGCAAATGCCCCGATGTAGTGGCTTGGAGCATTGTATTCAACGCCATCAGAACCGTTTACGCGTTTTTCTTCTTCAACCCATTCAAAACCAAATGTACCGAAGAGAGTTTGGAATTCGACAGATTTCGCAGAAGCATCAGCCTGTTCATGGCACATTTCAACAAGTGTTTCTTTGTATTTACTGAATACGTTTGCTGCATCACTTGATGGCACGCCGAATTTTTCTTCGAGTTTTGCAAGTTGTTCTTCGAAAGAGATTGTAACTTTAGACATAGAATGTCCCTCCAAATAGATTTTGTTAAAAATACCAGACTGATAAATGATATACTTTACCATGTATCATCTTTAAATATATAATCAAACTGCAGGTTTGAATTATTTATTTCGAGCACTATAATATCCCTAGCAATATAAAAAAAGAGCGAGTAATCGCTCTTCTTCTCCCTACGCCTTATTAGAGGGATGTTTGAGTTCAAAATACATCACGATAGGCCATATAAGAATGTTTACCAATGACAGAAACAGTGATACTGCAACGGTTGCTCCAAACATATATCCAGCACGTGACGCACCAGAATATAGTTTACGAGTCTGATCCGACATCTTCGGGAGAAGTTTCCAAAGACCTACGACAGTAGTGGCAAATGCGGCGATGATCCAAAAGTCTCCAAAATTTTCCATTTAGTCCTTCTTTCGTTCAACAACTTCATATTTTTTAGTTACAACGATATCTTTATCTTTACCCTTTATAAATGGTTCGATCCAAATAACTTTACGTTCTTTGTGACCAATTCCATGGATGGTTTTCAACTTTTTGATAGAACCGGAAAGTTTTCCAATGTCAATGGTGTCTATATAAGGCATAAATCCCTCATTGTCTAATAATAGATTTAGTGTTCACTTAACACTATACTCATTACTAAATATATACTTGAATTAAATTTTAAAAAATTAATAGTAGGGGATTTCTCCCCTACTATATAATTATCTCCAAAATCGTTCGAAACTATAAACGTTGATTTCATTCCCAGTTGCAAACTGTATAAATTCATTGTCATCAAGTATATCTAATTCCTCAGATAACTTAAAATCTTTTTCAATGTCATTTTTAAACGGAATGTATTTAGACTCATACAATTGAGCAGCAATCACATGACCTACAGCATATGCAGGGAAATAACCTATATGTGCATGTGTCCAATGTACATCTTGGAACAATGATGTATCATGTCCAAGAATAGTCATAGATATATCTGTAAGGAGTTTCTGAGGATCTTGTTCAGGATTATCCATCATACTCTTTTCAAATTCATATCTTACAGAAACGTGTTCATTGTAGAAATGAGGAGAATTAAATATTCTACGTTCATGTTTTATAGGATTATTATAATCGCTATACTTACACTGACCACTATTTGGGTAGATATAAAACTGATTAAGGAATGCATGAGCTTCATCCATTGCAACAGAAACGATATCCATACAATGAATCTTATTATCAGTTATATGATTTCTAAGAGTCTCCCTCAACATGAGGTGTCCAAATTCATGCTGAATAGATTGAATGGTTTTAATCCCATCAGTCTCATTGAATTTTGTACACATTGCGGGATGATACTGAGCATTTACATTACCTTTATATTTATCCATAAGATATCCGCAGAAGTTACCTTCTCCAGAAGCAGAATATCGTTTTACCCCATTGGACCAAAAAGTATTCTTCTCAAGAACCATTTTACGATATTCATCGATTGATATGATTGTAGATCGTTCTAATGGTTTTGCGGAACTCTTAAAAGTCTTAAAGAATTCCATAACTTCATGAACTTTAGACATGTCATCGCCAGAGATAACCCCTTGACGTCTCATCATGTCATCATAAGTAAATCCTTCAGATTTATAGTGTCTAAAGAGTTTCTTTATCTGATCCTCATAGATTTCGAGGTTCTTGGAATCAAAAGCTTGTTGAAGTTCTACTTCATAAGGGTAACTTGAAACATATCCTTCAAGTTCTTTCTTAAGCATTCTAGAATTCTTATCGTCTGAAAAACTCAAATCCTCCAACAATATTTTAGAAATATATTTGAGTAAATCGAGAAATTTCTCAGTATTATGATCAATTTCCCCATGAACCTTAGATAAAAAATCTGAATTTAGATAATTAGCTCTAGTTTTGTTAAACAATTCGATATTTGTTTCAATAGTTTCAAGTCTGTCAACAAATGGTAAATTTTCCATTGTATTCTCCAATTATTAATATTACGATATATTGTACAATGATTTATCAAAATAGATTATAGATATATATTTAATTATGACAGAGGTATTACAATGGTCGTAATACATCAATAATTTATTAAAAGAAAGAGGCTCAATTATGAGTACTTTGATCACCTATATTACTGCTGCAATCGCCGCTCTTCAGGAATCAAACGAAGGAATTACACCAGGAGTACAGATCAGTTCTACTGGTAAACGGATTACAATCGAAATCGATTTTACAACCCCAGAAGACACAATTAACTCTGAAAAGACGAATGCCGAAATCGCCGCTGCACAGGCGAAAGCAGTGATTGCAAGTATGCCTTTTCCTCCTAACCCAATGTCGATGATGATGGGTGGAATGGGAGGATTCGGTGGAGGTTTTGGAAATGGATTTGGAGGAAATCCTTTCACAAACCCAAACCCTTCTTACCCTTCTTATGGAGAATTTCTAAAATCAATTGAAGCTTCAGATGCAGCTCGTAAAGCCGCTGAAAAGGCTCGTCAGGAATATGATGCAGAACAAGCTCGTAAAGCTAAAGCTGCAGATGAGACTATTGCTCCTGAAGATGAAGCTTCTGCTCCAATGATGTAATTCGGAAGAGGTGTGATTATTCACGCCTCTTTTTTTTCTAAAATGAATCATAGATATATATTAAACCATGGACACACTATTAGAGTAAACAATGGAGAATATATGTCTTATTCATTTGAAATAGTAAGATTACGATTAGTGAACTTTGCTCACTTCTCGGATCTCGGACTAGATGATTTTGAGATAGATAGGTATGGTAGTAAAAATAATATCATAACTATTATCGGAGCGAACGGTAGTGGTAAATCACTTCTTATAACTTCTTGGAGTCCAAGACCAAACGAGAGTACAAACAATCGCAAGAAGACCCTTATAGTTCCAGGTAAAGAAGGTTTGAAAGAAGTTGATCTGCTAACCACGGATGAAGATGGAGATCACGGCCCTTACCTTTATAAGTGTAGAATAATCTATGGAGAAAAATCTACAAACTGTAGTATGATTCGTGTTGATAGGGAATCAGGAGAAGAAGTTGAATTGAATCCTAGCGGTTTAGTATCGGCATATGAGGAGATTCTTGAAAGTACATTCGGTATAAGTAAAAATTATAAGAATGTAGGATACTTATCTCCTGAAATAACTTCTCTTATCTCTATGACTCCAAGCGTTCGGTATGAATATATATCGACATGGTTACCGGATATCAGCCAATACATGGATGCATATAAAGCAGTGTTCAAGCGTATCAACAGCGTCAACAGACAAGTTAGAATGCTTGAAAATGATATTGGAGGAATTTCAATTGAGAAAGTTACTTCCGATAAGAAAATGCTTGAAGTTCGTCTTAAAACTGTAAATGATCGTATTGAAGAGTTTAAAGAAGTTCGTATGAGAACTTCGATAATTCTAGACGGTCTAGCGAATGTGACAGATGATTTCATTAGAAAGAATATTCAAACAATTTCTAAGAATCGTAAAACTCTCAATTCCCATTATGAAAGATTAGTTGAGCTATCTTCCGCAAGTATGAAATATCTTACAGCAGATGGTCCACAGAAGTTAATAGATGATGTTAAAGATTGTGAAAATCGTATAACGATCGTTAATTCTGAATTAGGAAATGTTTCAAGAATGATAGAAGATCAACGTATGAGACTTAAAGAAGTCGAGTATACTCTTGGAATGCTGGATGATACTGGAGATTCTCTTCCTGAAATCGGGATCATGATGGAAAGAATTGAGAAATCGATTCTTGAAGCTAATAAAGTTATTGAGAATTATATCAATTCTTACAACTTCTTAGAAGAACTATCTGACAATTTTACGATAAACGAATTCAATATCGTTTACAATACAATCGAAACTATCATTGATAAATGTAAACGTATTACAGATTTAGTTCCAATGGAGAAGATGGACAATCTTTCAGACTATTCAAATATCTCAGATAAAGAAACTAGTGTTGTAAATTCTAGATTGAGAGATATTGAAGATAGAGTTAGTAAGACTCTTGAAAGAATATCTCTGTTGAAGAATAGTCCTCTAGATCCTTCAATCCTAAATAAGATTCCTGAATGGTGCGAGAATCTTAAGTGTGGAGTTGTACTTGAAATAAAAAGATTGTTATCGCCTGATACAGAAGTTGAAAAACTTTCAGATGTACTTGATGATTTGTATAGAAGTAAGAGCGATATCGCTGCTGAACTGGATCGTATGAGTGATGAGCATAACAATATTGCAATTGCTGTAAGTCATTCTAGTGATGTAGATCATGCGATTATGAGAGATAAAAATTTCATAGTAATGCTTCCAAATCATATGAGAAATGTATTAAGTGAAGGGATTGTAACTATAATCTCGCATGTAAATACTTTAACTAGAGATATGGAATCAATTAGAGAATTCATATCTTTAAGAGATCAGGTGAAGATCTATGTATCCGAACTGAAATCTCTTAAAGAAAAAGAATCTTCTCTTCGAGTTATACGAAATATGAATGGAGACATTCTTAATCTAAATAACTCAATCGACTCATTACAGATTGAAAGAAGTAAGCTTTACACTGAAGGTGAGCAACTTCTTAAAGATCATTCTACTCTTAAGGAATTATCCGAATCAATTGGATCTATCCGAGATAGCGTAAATGAATACAATCTACAAGTTTCTAGTTTCAAAGAGACAAATGAGAAGATGAAGCTTATCTGTAAGGATTGGTATTATCGTGAAAAGATCTCAAAGTATATAAATCAGGTGGATATAAATCTTCGAAATCTGATTATAGAAAGAGACGATTGCTCTAGAGAAATTGAATCTTTAAATAATTCTATAGTTACAAAACAATCTCTTATAGATATCCGAGATAGATTGTTGAGTACAATAAAAGAATTGGATCTATTCCAAGATGCATGGAATCCTAAAACAGGAATCCCATCATTGTTTATAAACAATTTCCTTACACGAGTTCATGTCAAATCTAATGAATATATGGAATCTCTAAACGGTAAAGATCTTAAAATTGAAAAATTTGAGATAGGTAAGACTGCAAGAGAGTTTCCTATAATCATTAGAAAGGATGATTCTATAATTCCTGATGCGAATCAGTGTAGTGCTGGAGAGAAAGCTTTGTTATCATTAGCAATCTCTATGGCAGTTATAAGTGTAGCTTCCGAAAATAAACCGTATAGAGTTTTACGTTTAGATGAGATGGATGCAACTCTTGATCATAGACGTAGAAAGTTATACATTGAAATGATTCAAGATCGTTTAAAAGAAATTGAATCTAGACAATGTTTAATCATCACTCATAGTGATGAGTTTGACGAAGTTGCAAGTGATATGATTATAATGCCAGGTGCATTTAAAAATCCTGAGTCGTTAGCTAATAAGAATGTTTTAGTTGACTTGTCTGAAATAAGTATTGACAGTTTATCTTAATATCGGAGGTTTAAGATGATTAGAAAAATGGGAAACTTTGTGGAAATAATTCCACAGAATAACATGGGGATTCTTAATGAATCCCTTTCAATTTGTTTGGAAAGTCGTAAGATTACATCTTTCCATTGTCGTGACCCAAGAAGTTTGAGTCATGATAAAATCATTAAAAGTTTAAAACGGGCTTATGGAAATATCCCGCAGTGTGTTGTACTTGAGATTACTCATGAACCAAGTGATACAAACAATAAGACAATGAAGACTATCACTCAGGAAGTTATATACTTCAATCTGTTTGATGCTAATGCTGACGTTGAAAGACTTAAACGCCATTTATACCAAGGAGAAGAGTTCTAATGCTGAAGATGAAGTATATAATGTATGAAAAATCTGAATATTATATATTCCCAGAACTTATAAACCACTCTGATGCAGCTAAAGGCAAATGTAGTGGTAAACCAATCTCTGCAGGATTTATTGATTTCAGAACTGAAGGTCGTCAAGTTATTGCGAATTGCTATGGCAACTCTACAACTCTTGACTTGAAGTCCAGAGGCATGCAAGATTCTATAATAATTACTCAAAATTTAAATGGGAAAATCGGATGAATACTCAACACGTAATAGACTCATTTGGTAAAACACATCACGAACAGATTCCAATTTCGTTTAATGTTGACAAGGGTGTTTATCATATAATCAAGTATATGAAGAAAGAATACCCTTTATTCTTAATTCCAATGGCATCGTGTGAAGGTGATCCAATAAGTGAAGATGGTTCTTGCGGATCTCTACCATATATCATGATGATTGTGAGAGATCTGAATAAGTTTGATGAATTTGTTAAAGAAATCTTTGGAAATGATTTCTTCCAAAAACATGTGACTATTGAGTACGATTGCAGCGATATTACCCGAATATTTACAATTCGGTGGAAGACTCCTGAAACTGAAGGGTTTAATAGAAGAGCTGCAGAATTACTTGACGATGTTGATTTGGAAACTGGGAACCTTATAACCCCTCGTGTTCCAGTTCAAACTAATCCATTAGTCGTATTGTCGATGGGATTTGATGATCAAGAAATAAAAGTTCCAAATAAAGACGATTTCACTGTTCAGGAAATTGTTTCGGGATTAAGTAGTGAACAGATTCGGGAAAAGTATAGTTCTATACGCATGAGTTAAATAATAGTGTAAGTAGGGAGAAATCCCTACTTATATATTTTCTGTAATAACTCGCTTTTTATATCTATATTAAGTGACGATAAAGGATATAGATAAGAGTATTTATAATCCTAATTTAAATTTTTCTATGGTTCAAAGTAACCAGGAACAGGATCTACTATGAGTATCAAGAACAAAATCGCGAACGGAATCATGAACTCAATCCTCGCTTCATTCAAGTTGGATATCGATGCCGATAGTGTTGAAGGACTTGAAATGGAGTCGATGACCATAACCGGGATTAAAGTTTCCCGTACTTCGGATTTTAATATGCGATCCGGAGCCGAAACCAATGCAGATTACTCAAAGGGACGCAAGTCCACAGAGGATGTGAGCGGAAACGGTAAACTTAACGGAGGTGTGAAAATCACCTTCGGGGAATTGAATGTGAAGGGTCTATCGTTCGAAACCGCAGTTACAGGGAACTGCAATGCTTCTTTCAATGAAAAGACGGATCGTGAAGATCCGAAGCCAGAAGTTACCGACAATGAAGAAGATCTTAAATAGATTTTCATCAGCGAAAAAAGAAAGAGGGTATTAACCCTCTCTCTTTTTTTTTCAAACTTTGTACTCTACGTTCTCATAGCATTTCTCATACACATCAAAATCTACAGGATCATGATGCATATTTCTACAAAACGAAGTATGCATTCTAACAAACGGTTGCGCATATTGCGATCCCGAATTTCCATACATATTAGATTTTATAGAATTCTCCTGAGCCTTTTGATTTGACATGTATCGCTCTATAGCATCATCGAATTCAGAATTTGAATAACTTTTCTCAGATTCTTGTTCATCGACAATACCAAGTAACACGTTGTCAATAAAAGGATTTTCAATATCAAAATCTTTATCAACTCTACCAACCATAGATCTGTATTTTGATTCTACACGATCATAAGCTGTAAACGCTGGTTTACAACTCGTAGTATTTTCCTTACTAGGACAGAAGTATTCATTGAAGAAGACAATACTATTCCTTAACCTTACCAAATCAGAATCGGAAACAATTACGTTAATATCTCTATTAAGAATATTTATAACCGCTCTAACAGATGCAATACCTCTAAATGGAGCATGAGCATCTATTTCGTAGATATATCCTCGATGATCAATGTCCACGTTTAACACGGTATTGATATCATAAAATCTATCATCTAATTCGTCGATGTCGGGAAGTCTTGTAGATAGAAAATCCTTATAAGGATTAGGATTCATAGAAGCCATAACAAACCTTATTTAGAAGTTACAACAAGTTTCTTTGTTTCAGAAGAAATTCCTGCAAGCTTTACGATACGTTCTTTGATGAACGCCTGTTCAACTGCAACGTATTTGTAAGGAAGATCGTTTTCTGTAACGATTTTGATAATGTCTGAAACAAGTTTCAAGCCAAAGTATTCGCGAAGATTACCGTTCCATACGCTTACAAAGATTGAAGAGTTAAGGAAGGTTTTGTCATCTTCAGAAAGTTCTTCAGATTCTTCTTCAGCATCTTCGCCAGTTTCTTCACCGGTTTCATCCGAATCAGTTTCTTCAGTAATTGCGGGAGCCGCATCAGTAGATGTAGTTTCAGCAGTAGTTTCACCTTCAGTAGAACCAGTTTCTTCAGTGATTGTAGGAGCCGCATCAGTAGCTGTGGTTTCAACTGTTGCTGAAACGCCTTCACCGCCGAGAATTGGAGTTGGAGCAGCATCTTCGCCAGTTGTAGAAGTTTCCGCTTCAAGAGCCTGACCTTCGGTTCCTTCGATTGTTGCAGTTTCAACTACAGGAGCATCAGTACCTTCAACGGTAACAGTTGCAGGGATTGCAGTTCCAGTGTTTCCAGGTCTTCTTTTTGTAGACATAATAGCCTCTTTCTGTTTTATCGGGGTTAACCAATAAGGTTTTTAATTAATTGAGCAAAATCAGAACTTTCTTCAGTATTTTCAAACTCAGAAAGAACTTTATCCAAATCTTTAAGACTTTCTTCAGATAGCTTAATGACAGACTTATCTTCGATAGAATGAGTTTCATCATCCTCAGATGGTCCAAACATTTCAGCTATAGTATTGTCCAAGCTATTATCAGATGTAATTGTTGAAACATTATTATCGCTTGAACTTCCAACGGTAGTTATACCTCCACCGAAAGGTCCTCCTGCCATAGCAGCCGGAGATGTCGATATATCCAATCCTTCCATAACTTGATCAAAGTTACTAGGATCAAGATCTTCAATACTAACTCGCATATCTTACCCCTTATCGTACTTAATTAAAGATAACTCTCTCGTCGCATACTTAAGAGCAAAAATAACCAGAGGATATGTATAGAATGTCAAATATGAATAATCATAATCGTCTGTAAACATGAAATTATCAAGTCTACTTTCAATAACGATTCTCATAATTTTAACAATTATATTCAATCTTCTAGTTTGATCGGGTTCGTTTAGATACGTAGATATTATATCTATAAACGCATCATTCACATTTGTATAAGTAGGATTTGCCGCATACATGACATCACTACTATAAGTTGTGAGTTTTTGAACAAAGTTTTCAGGGAATAAACTGAACGTACTACAGTTATTCTGACATTCAATATCATGCTCTATAACAAATCTTCCATGAAGGAGATTTGAAGTATCTCGACGATTTGAAGTCATATAAGCCATTCTCTGAAATCTGAACAAGAATCTTCTAATATCTCTACGTTCCATTGCTGAAAATATAGATTTATTATAATGAACCTTATTTGATTTAAGATGCTCAGTCAGAACGTGGAGGTATTCACTAGCAGAAAATAATTCATTTCTAACTATGAAACTGACAAGATCAATATCGTAGATTGACCGACCTTCAGTATAAACACTTCCGATCATGTTTGTATAACTCTCTGAAACACACGCCATTAATTTAGAATGAACGTCTTCTTTCAAAGCTTTAACATCGCACATGATAGTGTTTAGAGTTCTATGATAGAACTCTAAAGTATACGTTTTGATCAAATCATACATTACAGTTCTAGAACTCTGAATGAAACGATATTCATCATCTCTAAGAATAGTTCTAAACTCTGTGCCTACATGATTGTATACAAACGAATAGTCTTCCTTAACATATTGATTAAGCTCACAATTCTCAGGAATTATGTCTTGTCTCCACATGTTAAACCGGATCTCATAACCTGAATCTTTTTCAATAAGAGTTGGATTAGATTCAGTAATCTGAAATACATGGAAAACTTTAAATACTTCCATGATAAAATAATCCCCAATATTCGGGATTAAAGTATTAGGAAGAAGTTTAGCAGTTCCCTCGTAAGTAAGATCAGTGAACGCATCTTTATCGACACTTGAATCAAGCGGCTCCGTTAACAGAACTAAATCTTTAATTCTTCTAAATCTAGTAGAATTTTGATCAAATTGATTCAATGGAGATGTGTTTACAAGGTTGCCTTGTCGATTACTAATCATCTGCTCATAGTATACAACCTCAGTTCGTATACCATGAAGCTTCGATAGATTGGTAATCTTAACATCTCTTTTTTCAATAAGCGCTTCATCGAGCAATCTTTGCTCAACATCCATATTTCTCTTAGGCAGATCTACAGGATTTTGAAAATCCTTTTTAGTTAAAATAGCCATTTCAACCACCTAATTTAGTTTTACATTAGTATGTTTTAGCCGAACATATGTTTTAGTATTTTAAAAACAACTTCTAAATGTATATACTATAGTGGGAACTAGGACCGAGTTTAATATTGGAGGTTTATATGATACAAAATCAGGAAGAGTTGTATACAATGCTCATGGAGGCTAAGGATGCCTACTATGAAGGAAAACCGTTTATGTCGGATATAGATTTTGATGCAATGGAAAATACTCTTAGAAGTATGAATCCTACACATATTTACTTCACTAAAGTTGGAAGTGAGGCAAGTACCGTAAGTGATACCGTTGTGCACGGAATTCCAATGTTATCTATGAGTAAGTTGAAATTTGGAGATGATATTGAATCATGGTTTATATCAAACAATATCCCTTCCGATGCAGATATATTATCTGAACCTAAAATCGATGGTATCGCAGGATCTATAGTATACTCTGGGAGTGGTAAACTTATTTACGGCTCAACTCGTGGCGACGGGAAAAATGGAAAACTTATAAATTTCATAGGCAAAAAAGAAATTGTTAATGTGCCAATGCAATTAGATTTCCGAGGAGATGGCGAATGGTGCAAGAAATTTGAAGTCAGAGGCGAATTCTATATACCAGTTAAATACGGTGAAACCATTTTCAAAGATATGCCTTTGAGAAACGTTGCCGCAGGGATAATAAAATCCGGCGAAAACACTGAGTATCTAAAATTCATGCCATATCAAGCTATAGTTGATGACAAACCATTTATGGATGGTGAAAATTATGGCGAAGAGATATTTGATTTTGATATGTTGGAAAGACTGTTGGAATTTGAAGTCGTGGATCATCTACTCATTGGTAAAGATGATATCGAAGATGTGATGCGAAATTATATCGAAAAAGGTAGAGATTTATTCGAGTATGAAACCGATGGGATGGTTTTTATTGTAAATGATAAGAAACTTCAAGAAAAGATTGATTCTAGAAAGAAAGTTTCAGCTTATCACCATTACAATATCGCAATTAAACCGCCAGCGAGAACTGCGGAAACGAAATTGAATACTATTGAAATCAGTATTGGAAAGTCTGGAAGAATTATTCCTACAGGAATTGTATATCCTGTCGTAATTGCAAATATCGAAATCTCAAGAGCAACGTTGAACAATGTCGCTCATATGGAAGAATTTGGCGATGTATTTTACAAAAATGCATCAGTTGTAATTAAACGTGCAAATGATGTAATTCCAAAAATTGTAGAAATTTCAGATGATGGGGATAGGACTCAGCCTATACTAATTCCAACGGAGTGTCCATCTTGTGGAACTAAACTTATAAGAGAAGGTAGAAATTTATTCTGCACAAATAAATTAAGTTGTCCTGGAATTGCAATAGCTAGAATTTGCCATTGGATTGAAACTATGGATATCAAAGATGTTGGTTTCAAAGCAATTGAAGCGGCGTACAATCTTGGAATTATCCGAAGCATCGTAGATCTCTATAGACCAGGACTTGAAGAAAAATTGTATCTTATCGATGGATTTGCTGATGGTAAAGTCGGAATCTTTATGAATGCAATTAATCTGTCAAAGGTTAATGTTTCAGATGTCGATATCATAAAAGGTATTGGTCTTACTGGGATCGGACGTCGTGTTCTTGAGAATTACAATCTAACTTCAATTGATACTCTCAAAGATGATCTTCAGCATCAGCAGAAGTATTCAGTTTGTAGAGTTCTATTGGAATGGTTGAATGAGGGTGATAACTATAATCTACTTAAAGAACTTAAAGTGATTATGGGATCTAAATCATCTAGCGTAAATAAGAATGGTAAGATTGTTGTAATGACTGGTACATTTGATATAGGTCGCAAAGATCTAATTAAAGAACTAGAATCTCGCGGATACACCGTTTCAGACAGTGTAACCAAAAGTACAACAATATTACTTGCAGGTGTTGACGGTGAATCAAATACGAAGTTTAAGAAAGCTTTGGAATTTGGTATAAGAATTGAAACAAATTTAGAAAACTTCTTAAAAGGAGATCATTAAAATGGTTAGTGAAAGATTTCAAAAAGGCTTTAATAAACGTCCAAATCCAACAAGAGAGGATATCTCACACAGATATCCTAATAAAGACGATGCGTGGAAATTTGAAAAACGCCCTCGGAAACATAGTTCACATCATGATCTTGAAAAAGACATGTCGTATATAAAACTTCCGAGAGATCAACGTCTTCAAATTCTTGAAACTGAAGGATTTGATAAGCGTGCTAAGTATGATCCCTGTTCGAGAATTCGAGCAATTTATTATCGTAACAATAAGTTTGACATTGGTTTCTTAAAAGATCATTGTCCTATTGTACGATTGGCTGGACATACTCTACATGAGGCAGTTCATAATGAAGGGTTTTATGACAATGATCCTGAAGTTAAAAACTTGTTCAAGAAAATGAGAAAACGTAATGAATCCAGAAATCAAAATTAAAACTCCGGATCTTGCGAAACTTGATTGTACAATTTTCGAACTATTTGACAAACTTGTTGAGCATCGTATAGATTTCACGGTAAATGAATTAAACGAAGATCTCTCTATAAAACGTGTGGTTATGAATGCACTTGAACAATTTGCATTAATAACTCCAGGTCCAGAGAAAGAACCGATGTTTTTCAGTATCGTGTTTTATGATAACGATGATATCAATAAACCGATAGTACTGAAGTTTAAGTACTTTGAAGATGTAGTGGTCAATTTCTGTAAATATGGGTATCCTTCGAAAAGACGACATAATTTCTCAACGATAATTGATATTCCTTCCAAAGAGTTTATCAAAAATCGTATCGACAATTCTTTCATTGTTGATAAATTTTATGTATGGTTTATTTGGATGAGACGTCATATTACGTATAGATGATAAATTCTTACTTTATTATTACACGTAAAACAATCTATTGTATTAATTTAAACCTTATTTAGGAGAGAATATGAGCAACGAAACTAAAGAAGAAGTTATCGTTCAGGAAACTGCTGAAATCGAAACTGCAACTTCTTCTGATGAAGCTGTTGAAGAAACTGTCGTGGTTGAAGGTGAAGATGCTGAAGATCTCGATAAAATCGAATATGATGAAAACGGCGACGTTGTCGATGACGGTAAAGTTGTTGAAGCCATAGAGTATAATAATCTTTCTCTCGAAGATGATGGGATTCTCGGAGTTCCAACGTTTACAGCTAAAGAACTCCATGTCATCAAAAACAATTTGAATTTGGATCCAAGTTTCCTTACGATGCATGCAAATATCATGGGAGACATTCGCCAGAATCTCAAAGATGTTGAAAGTGATGCGGAAGATCGCGATGAACAGCTTCGTAAACTGATGAACGTATACAATTCTTCACGAAACATTCTCGTTGAAATGAAGAAAAGTTACGATGAATATATCGAATACGTTAAAGAGAATCAGGAAGAGATTCTCAAATACGTAAACGATGATATCTCAAAGGTTATCAAAGAGTACGTTGACACTCTTGCTGAAGAAGTTGGAATTGAATATGTAGAGGGAACTCTCATGTCATTCCTTATCGCAGCAAATATCAAACGTCGTGTTGCATCTAATTGCGAAGATGATAATATTGCAAATATTCTCGCTACAGGTAAGAAAACTTACGAAGATGAAGTTCTTAAACTTGTAAACACGATGACATTCTTTGTGTCAAATAACCGTGATTCTCGTGATGTTAACGAACCTTCATTCGAAGAACGTGAAGTTACAAGAGTTGCAACCCGTGTAATTCGTACAATGAAAGCTATTGAGATCAAACGACTTAAGAGTGAATACGATGATCTTCGTGGAGATCTTCTTCTCACAAATCATGTTGTTAATCTTAATGAACTCGTTGGTCGTAAAGCTGTACACAAATTCCTTGGAATTCGTGCAGAGCAGAAGAAAAAGAATAAACGTGCAAAACAGGATTTGCATCTTGATCACAAATATCTGAAAGATCGTTTCAATGCAACGGTTGTAGAACTTATCATGAAAGATTGGTTCTCTCTCACTATGTATAACGATACTGCGGTTATGCGCGATCGTGATGAGTTCCTTAAACGTTTCTCGGATAAGAACTCTTATGATGCTCGTGAAGTACTTATCGCGACAATCAACAGTTATTCTTACCTGTTCCTGTTTGATGAGCTTACCAGACTTGTATCTAAAACTTCCGAAGTTATCGGCAGACATATCAACGTTGGCGAAAAGCATATGCTTAGAAGTTACCTTCTTTTCGTAGCTCTTCCAAAATGGTCTGATAAAGATGCTGAAAATCTTTACGATATCGACGTTCGTTATAACGAATATGTTGAAATTGTCGGAACGAAAGTTCATGATAAGTTGCTCAAAAAGCAAATGATTATCGAATAAGATCAGAATATTAGAGTAGGGGTAATCCCTACTCTATTTTTTTGATAAATAAGGAGATTTATATGATAACTGTAACGCCTACGCAAAAAGAATTATTCAAAGGATTTTGTAACAAGAAGTTTGACGGTAAGGTTGAATTCATAATCGTGACGATGTTGAACAAAAAACCTGACCTATTGGAAACTCTTATCACAAATAATATGTCATTCAACTATCTTGGAGACAATGACAGTATAGTTGAAGTAGTTCCATTTGGATGGCAAACTAATGGAAACTACCGTAATAAAGAAAACATGTACAGTAATACGTACATCAAATGTATCAACATCGGACTTGTCCTTGAAGATGATATTACTGACGTTAATGGGGTTATGCGTAATCTGAAAAACAAACTTGGCGAATTATACTATAAAGAGAAGATTCGTCTTGTAATTGGTGATACAGTTCATGTAAACGAAACTGAAATCGAGAATCATCCTATCTTCAAAAAACTTCCTGAAGGTTATATCGTCGATATTACTTTCAAATACTTCAGAGAATTATTCAGATAATAGATATACTGCGGGAATTCCCGCAGTATATTATTTTAAGTATGTGGATTCGACAAAGACATCATTTATCAATGTTTGTTCGGTAGATATAAAATTCAAAGATGTACCATTTATAAATGTTTTAAGATATCTATAAATTATCAACTTCTTCATTTTTATAGGAAAGTGTTCGAATCCTAATCGTATAGGAGATTTAAAATCCTCAGATCCTATAAATACATCAGCATAACCATTTTCGTCAAACATGTCATGTATAGATTTTATAGTTTCAGGATCATCAATCACAGACCTATCAAACTCATCGCAGTATAATGTAGACAATGAATTGTTTACAGTATTTGGATCATCAGGATAATTTTTAGAAAAATTTGTACCATATACGACATCGATTCCTAAATCAATTCTATATGTATCTCGAGGCTTTTCAGGAGCATGTATTTCAAATTTACAAATTTTATCAATTTGTTTTCTAAATTCCTTCAAATCTTCAACAACTATTGCGGACATTAGTAGATATTTAACAATTTTAAATGAATCGCTCTTATAATGATATTGTCGACAACAATATGTATCGAGTATATATGGTTTATCAGACTTAGTTATCATATTTCTAGAGTAATTCTTATCGTTATCTCCAAACTCATCTAAATCGATATTATTTGGAATGTACATTGCAAAATGTATTTCTTTAGTTTTCTTTTCTATGAAGTGGATTAAATTTACAATTTGTCCAGATCTTTGATATTTAGATGCAGTGTCAGCAAACTTTTTTAAATCAATCTTATATTGAACAAGCTGATCTTTATCCATTTCGTGGTAAATCATTTCTTGTCCCGGTTTCTTTCAATTTTTGTAATCAGAGTTGATACAAAATCTGAATCGGGAACCAATATTGATCCTGTGAAATCTTTGAAATCAAACCTTGACGTATACCCATTCATTGCAAGTATAAGATACCAATAATCTGTAGTGGAGTAATATGCTTTGGATAAATGCTGAGGATTTTGATAATATTTCTCAGCTTCTCCTTTAGAATTGAAAGTCATAGTATGCGCAGACTCAATTATACTTGGAAGATATGTAGTCAATAACTCAATATCCCACAATTTCAAATTGTATCTAGATCCTTCACCTTCAGAAAGCGTTGAAGTTGTTTCGCAAATATTTTCAAATTGTAGGGAATTTCCGGCAATTTGTTTATACGTACTTGTGAAATTTCCCTCTATTATACCTTTGTGTTTCATATTATCCTTTAACCTTTGTTGTGATAAGTTTAGAACTCATAGAAGACAGTGTTGTAGTTGCCATAGGTGGAACAGGAAGTATAGGCACTGCCGCAACCGCATCCAATTGTGCACACATGACTGTGAGTAGTTGGATTAATTCGGGACCTTTAACTAAAGGTTTTCCTCCAGCCCCTTTGAAATTGGCTGTACCATTTTTATCAATTTGAGGTTTTGGAGGTAGAGGTTTCTTACCACTAGGTGCTCCAAATCCCATTCCTCCAGGAACAACCATACCCGTTACAGTTAAAACTTTAGCGTCAGCTATTATTGTCGGAGATGTAACAGTTCTCATTTTATTGGTTATGTCAGCTTTCTGATAATCTTCGGTAATTTTTGTACCTTTAAGTGAAAGGTTTGTAATCTTACCGTCAAATTTCTTACTCTCCCACTCAACATTATCTATTTTGATAACACCTTTTTTACTTTCAATTTCAATATTATCGTCAGCACTTATATACATCTTCTTCGCACTAATGTGAATCGCATCACCACTTAAAAGTATTGTACTCTCTGCTTCATTTATCATTGAAACTTCATCAGTCGATGTGGTTATAGATATAGTTCGTTTACCATCTGTCAATGACATTTGTCCTGTAGAACCATCTATGATGATATCATACTCTGAAACTTCACCATTTTTCTTAGACATGTGAATTCTGATAACTTGGTTAACAGAGTCGTATCTATGATAATATGTGTTATCGTCAGACATATCTTCACCAGCATATTTTCCACTAGCAGGAATTGCAAAGTGTGCTATATCGGATGGTTTAAATTTAGACTGATCTCTACAGAATGGTTTTATATATAAACTATTGATATCCTGATCTAAAACACCAATTGTAACTTGTTCACCTTCAATAAGTCTTGGCATTGACATTCCATAAACTTTAGACATTGTAAGTTTTACAAAGTTTGATGTCGAGCATTTATCTGCTCCAAATTTCGTATTAACTTTATTCAAACACTTAGATATATCGAGTTTAACTTCTTCTTCAAATACTCCATCTTTTATAGGAATGCCCATCATAAGACGAGGAATATATATCCCATATCTATTTTCACCAACATCATCGGCAGTTTTAAGAACTATACCGAGACTATTATCTCTATAAAGATCATAAGATCTTTTCAACAAAGCTTCTTTATAATCTGCTAATTTCATATTTACCTCTTTAGTTGTCACATTAGGATGTTTCAAGAGTACTTAATATAGATTTATTAACCTCAAGACATACCTATATATTAACATACGAGAACTATTATGAAGGGTAAGTAAATGAATCACGAAGAATTTACGAAATTATTGATAGATGAATGTAAGCTACTTCCAGGATTCTATGAGAATAATTCACATATTAGAGTTCGTTGTCCAAACTGTGAAACTCATCGTACTGATGATAAAGAAGGTCACTTCTACATTAATAAACAAAAAGAAGGAAATCCTTCTTCATGTAGAAAATGTGATTTAGCATTGATGACAATTACTCCTGAATTACTCCTTAAATTGAATATTGAAAACTCTGAGATATTAGAGTATGTAAAGAAGAATTATAAGGAAATTCATACACATATCGTTAATCTTGATGAAAGAAATAAAAAACTTGACTACAGAATTCATACGGACATTAAAAATCATGAAATTAATAAACTTAGATATCTTAATGATAGACTAGGACATGATTTTACTAAACCTGAAGAATTAGAAAAGTTTAGAATTGTTTCATCGTTTAAAAAGTTTCTAAAGCTTAACAAAATCGATATCGAAACTCTTGAAGAAGTTGATAGACGTAAAATCGATATGATAGAGTCTTATTATGTAGGGTTTTTATCATACTTTGGAAACATAATAAATTTCAGAAGAATATTTGATTACGAGGATGGGACCGATCAGAAACTGAAACGATATGAAACAGTAGTCATCAATAGATCAATTAAGAGATCGTTCCTATATATACCGTCGACGAGCATTGATCCTCTAACAATGGATCCAAAAATAAATGTTTCAGAAGGACCTATAGATATCATTTCAATCTATTTAAATAATAGTCAATTTGATAACAATAATGCGATATACGTTGCATCGAATTCTATAGGAGCTTTTAGAAGATCTATTATGAATGCTCTGTCTATATCTGGGTTCTTTGGTGCATCCATCAATCTTTATCTCGATAATGATGATGGTGTCAAGAAAATCGGAGAATATGATTTTTCTAAGATCACTCATGCAATGATGGGTTTTGGAAGAAGTTTTAAAGTTACAGCGTTTGTTAACTTGGCAAGTAAAGATTTCGGAGATGTTAGTGAACCCATAGTTATTGGTAAGATGAATCTAACAAATTCACTATGAAAAGTGTTTCAATTGTGAACTAATTAAAGTCCTTTAATTAAACTTTGGAGGTTTATATGATAAAGGAAATCGAAGCGAAGCAGAAGAAGCTTAAGGAGATCGGAATAATCCTTAAGAAACAGTATCGTGGAATTGATAAACAAATCGATTCGGTCATGGAAAAGATCGAAACGTGGTATATCTTTGACGACGTACTGTACAAACCGACAGTTATCTGTTTGTGGGGATTAACAGGTATTGGTAAGACTGGACTTATCCGTGACCTTGTCAAACTCCTTGAAATGTATAACGTTTTCTGCGAGATCGATGTATCCCGTACAACTGCTGCTGTAGATGGTCGTCGCAATAACTATCGTAGATTCTATGGAGAATCTCATAGTATTGCATCTCAACTGTTTGATGTGGTTGATGATACTCGTGAGAAGTGTATCCTTCTTGTTGATGAAGTTACGAAAATTGACTTCAAAAATAACAATGGTCGTTTCTCAGATCTTTGGAACCTTCTTAGTGACGGCCGTCTTGGTAATGGAGTTTCAACTCTTTCCAAGTATGATCAGTACATTGAAGATCTTGAAGATGAACTGAACAAATATGATTTGAACAGTAGTCAATCCGCATTTGACAAAATGATGGAAGAAGCTAAACAGGCTGCAATGGCTGGTAATACCGCCCCGATGATGCCGTTCATGAATAATCAATGGAACCCTTATACTCAACCTATTCCCGGAAATAAACGGTATTATATTTTGAGAGAGTTCCTTGACGTTAATAAGTTCGAAGATCTTAACCCTCTGTTCGATTTCATCGAATTTTCAGGTAATCCGCAGACGTCACTGTTCCCATTCGGGATCCGTGAAATGTATCGTACTGCTTGGGAAAATGGTAACTTCGAAAATCTTACAGATATTATCAAACAGCCGGGAATCGCTTATGTTCAACCCCTTCTTGCGATGGTGAAGAATATTCGCGAAAGAACTATCAAAGAAATGAGTGAAGTTGGAGGAGGACGCGATCCGCTTGTATTCTCCAAAATGCTTATCTTCATTGCCGGTAATGTTGATGGTCTTTACGAAGACCATAAGAATATCGAAATTGATGCTGATGAACTTCATGCAAAGACGGATGATATTTCGCTTGATCTTCTCCGTGATGAACTTCTCAAAGTATTCAAACCTGAGGAAGTCGCTCGTCTTGGCGGAAACCATATCGTTTATCCATCTCTTTCAAGAAATGCATTTGAGCAAATCATTAATGATAATCTCAAGCTGATTGAGGAAGATACTAAACGTACAACGGATATTACAGTTTCTCTTCGTTCTAAGAAATTCGTAGATCACCTCTATAAAGTAGGAGTAATTCCTTCTCAAGGCGCTCGTCCACTTATTTCTCGAATTCAAACTGAAGTTTCCAAATTTCTTCCGAAACTTATTAAGATTGCAATCACTGGTGGCACTGATAAAATCAGTATTACACAGTTGAATGGGAATTTTCAATAAATTGATTGAAATAGGGGAGAAATCCCCTATTTCTTTTTTTTAACCTATTAACATTCATGTGAGAGTTATTTTATAAAAAGAAGGAAATAACATGAGTTTCAAGTTAAACGATCAACAAGAAGCTGCTGTATATAAAGCTTTGAATTGGTACTATCTTGAATCTCACAAACGACAACTGTTTGTCGTGGGAGGTTTGGCAGGTACTGGTAAAAGTACATGTTTGAGATCTATAATTGAAGCAATAGGTTTATCTACAAATAGTGTTTTATACTGCGCATTAACAGGTAAGGCTGTATCGGTTCTTCGAATGAAGGGTCATATGGCAAATACTATACATCGAAGTTTTTACAATGCTAAGCCTTATAAAAACTCAGTATTCTTTTCCAAGAAACAACTAATTCCAAAAAACATAAAACTTATAGTTATAGATGAATTTGGAATGGTCGGAGATTCACTAACGAATGATATACTATCATTCGGAGTTCCGGTTATTGCATTAGGGGATCCAGGGCAACTCCCTCCAGTCTTCGAGAAGAATACATTTATTGAAAATGAAGAAAATTTGGATGTGTTTCTAGATAAAGTTATGAGAACCGATGATACTTCAGGAATATTAACTTTAGCAATGATAGCTAGAAATAAAAAACCAATTCTTCCTGGAAATTATGGGTTCTCTAGAGCGTTAGAACTTGGAACTCAGATAAAACCAATGTTAGATTACAATAAGGTTTTATGTTGGACAAATAAAACTAGAAAACATCTAAACTCTCATATCCGTGAACAACTTGGTATAACTTCAAAGTATCCTGTTAAAGGTGAGAAGGTTATGTTTCTAGGAAATAGGTATGACAAATCTATCGAATATCTTGGAATAGAACTTTGTATAGTAAATGGAATGGAATGTGAAGTTATCGAAGATTCAACTATAGAAAATGATTATCAAATAAATATAAAAGCTCGTCCAATGTTTGTTGACGATAATGATATATATTTTGATGTGACGTGCAATAGAAGAATATTTGATGGATACACAGAGTTCGTCCCAGATCTTAAAACTTTAAGAATAGATGATATTGAAAGCGAAAGAGATTCGGTATTCTGCGACTTTGCATGGGCTGCTACAACAACTTCTTCTCAAGGAAGTGAGTGGGCTGACGTACTTGTGATCGATGAGATGCCAAAGTACAGACCTGAATATAGTAGATGGATATACACTGCTATAACTAGGGCTGCGTGTTCAGTTGACATTCTTATAGATCAGCAACATTAAAACATAAGTCTTGGCGAAGAATCGAAGATGTCTGATGCGACCATATGTAAATATGAGCACACTTTCAGATTGGGAGCATTGATTGCACAACTCTAACGAGTTAACGTAGGCCCACGACGAGTCTAGGTGGATATTTTATAGACAATAAGTATAAGGGGAGAAATCCCCTTATACTTATATTTTTTTACATGCAATCCACTGCATAGAGTGCAATGTATATGTGAAGTGTCTTTTTTAAGTTTGACAAGAGTCCAGCGTGGTTAGTTTTACGATAACTGTCGCTATACTTATCCATGATTTGGTGAAGTACATCTTTTATAGCCAGAATTGTCTCATCGGAAGTATTTGAAACTTTGTAGATTTCAATCATACTATTTATAAACTTAACAGACTTGATAGTTTTCCCACCAGACTGATAAAAATAACTAAGCATCTTTATAAGGAGAGATTCAACAAGTGGTTCACGATTCTCAAGTATGAGATTAATCGTGAGAGTCATCTTAGAATAAGATACTTCGGTTTGTTGACAAACCCCTCGTAGTATTTTAGGGTTAGCACAAGTATCTGATACGAACGATAAATATATTTTTCGACTATTTACAGCAATCAGTGTACTAACATTTTCAACATCATTCAAATACATTTCACCATCTTCAGCTTCAGACTGTAATGAGTCTGTAGTCTGTTTGATACCTTTCTTATGGTTATCATAATACTTATTGGAGATAAGTCTCATCATAAGTTTAATACGACCATAAAGGTTTGAAATGTAGTATATGATATTATCATCAATTGGATCTTCGAGAATGTCTCGGAAGTTTTCATAATGCGATTCAGCAATGTAAACTATCGTGTTAAACATAGTTTTATACTTTTTCACATTAAATCTATTACTACCGAGTCGTTCAATCGTAGCATCCATAGTTTCTTTATTCGGAATAAAGTTTGGAAAGAACGCGCCGAATGCAGCTTTATAAATACGAAGAGCAAGATACAGTGTAAGTATTTTTGCAACTTCACCTTTTCCAACCATAGTCTTTTTCTTATAATGATAACTTATAAGATTAGACATGAGTATATAAAATGGGTTTGAATATGTGATAAAGTTCTTTCCGATTATTTTACAATCTTTAATAGCTTTTTCAATTTCGTGAACCTTAACTCCGGATTCTTTAATAAACGCATCTTCATGAACCTTAGTAAACACGATACGTTTTTCAGGACCAGATGTAGACATAGCTGCAGACATCTCTTGTATATGTGGGCCTATGTGTTTTATGATACCTGGAGTATGGCGTTCGATATCAACTTCATTCCCTTTTATGATCATATTAAGAAGGGTGTATTCTTTAGATAACCCCTTTCTTTCAACTTCATTTCTAGTAGTTTTAGCAGCCATTGGAACCTCTCTAATAATTTTAATCACACTAATATGTTTCATCGTAAGGAAACATAATAATGGTAATAATTATGTTTAACTTGTTCTCTCAGGAGTAAAATGAAATGTTTGAACGTATTAAAGGTGTATTTAACAACATCTTTAGCACATCGATACTATTTTTTATCGGTTTAGTTACAATCGGGCTGCTAGTTTTTGTTGCATTTATGACTAAAGATCGACTAACAAATGATAGTGTCGTTAGGTCTAAAGTTCACAAATTGATGCTTAAAGAGTCATCATGGGATTATGTAACATCATTGCTATTGCAAGAGTATTCTCAAAAGGAAAGAGAAAATACAATTGCATCGGCATCGATCGTTAGAGAAGTTGATGAAGTTTTTAAGAACGATAGCGCCAAGCTTGTAGAAGATTTCGATAAAGCAGTATTAGGGGAAACCTCAATTATTTCTAATCTGATAAGAACTCAAATTGACCCATATGGGGACAAAATTGTTTTCTTCAGACATGGGAGTAAATTATATCCTCTAGATGATGTAACTAAAGGTACAGAAATTAGCATTTATAAGGGAAATGATCATAAAGAGTATAGCGATATTGCAAAGGCTATTCTCAAAAACACTTCCCCGACTTTTGAATCGTTTGAACAATATATTTACGATTATTATGGCAAAGATACTCGAGAATTGGATATCGATTCTCTTAAACAACGGTTTCTAGATGGAACGTATGAAGTAAATGATCTTAGCGGAATATTACTTTGTGCAACTTATATAAACTGGAAACGTGGTTTACTTGGGGATAAAGTTGAATTATATGATGGTAGAGTTAATCCAGATGTTAGACAGCTTATAGTTTTAACCAAAATCGATATCGTTAAAACTCTAAGTTCAAATCCTACAGTCATAAAACATCTAGGAAACTTTAACAGAAACTCTAAGATAGTCGATTCTACGTTTGACGCATATGATTCGTATCATATAATTATACTTTTAATAAGTTCTTTCTTGATTTTCTTAATAGGAATTACTATATTAGTACAATATGATTTGAATAGCATTCGTAAAGCGAATAAACGACGACGTGTTAACGATAGAACGTTCGGCGGAAACCACATTGAAGTTACAGACGACATACATTAATTACGAAAGCGACATAGACGCGGAAGGGGGGATTGTGTGGGTGATGATATTACAACTCTTAATACTACCATTGGCACCGTTCTTTTTGGTCGAATTGATGTCGCACTTTTATCTGACATTTTTCTGGTAACTATTAGCGTATTTTTATGGATGTTAATTAGAGAATTTGCTTCAAATAAATTCAATGTAGATACTTATACAAAGAATTTGATGAAGCTTAAAAATTACAAAAATTATTTCTTTGTAAAATTAGCTTTATTTATCGTGTGTCTGTTTCTTGGGATTATCTTAACAATGGCAACGTTGTCGTTTATTCTCTTTTGGATAAAGAACGGATGGATAAAATTCCTAGTAGGAGGATTTTGGGGAATATTGAGTCCTTCTATACTAGCTTCATTTGTCGGTATTGAAGTTAAAGGAGATACCGTTCCAAATCTTCTAACCAAGCTAGCTGCTAGTTGGCTGGGTAAAAAAGGAATTAAAGTTGACGATAAAACGACCATTGTTGATGCTGGGAGTGGTGGACCTGAAATCGATACTACTGGTGGTGATGATATAAATCCTACTAGTTAGATATAGGTGAGACAATTATAAATATAGTTGGAGGATGGGGATATCCCCATCTTTCGCTATATTTATAAAACCCTCTAAACACTATATTGGGAGGGTTCAAGATATGTCAATAATTAGCTATACGACAATTTCAGATATACATATATTAGCTTTAGATCCTCAATATCAATGGGAAAACCTTTTAGATAACTTTTTCAAACCTATAGAAAAACTAAGACCTGATATAATTTTTGTAAATGGTGACGTTGTAGATGAAAGAGTTAATGTCAACTCTGCAGCAGCGTCAGTTTTCCATAGATTTGTAGATAAGTTAATCGATACCGGAGCAACTATTGTAATAGTTGAAGGTACAAAATCACACGACGATAATCAAATAAATGTATTCTCTCACAGAATTTCTGAGAAATTTAGAATATATAGTAAGGTTGCAGTTGATGAGATTTACGGGATGAAGATATTGTTTATCCCAGAAGAATATATGGCAGATCCTGAGGAATATTACGCTAAATATCTGAACATCGATTTCAAATATGACCATGTTATGGGACATGGAATGTTTGACCATCTAGCGTACACAGGAAAAAAGAAACAAGTTTTCAGGAAACTGACTTCACCTATATGGAACTATGAGAAGCATTTCAAGAATATAACTCACGGAACTGTTAACTTTGGACATATTCACACTCCTTGTAGTAAGGATAGATATGATTCAAATGGTAGTTTTGGAAGATATAATCATGGCGAAGAAGAAGATAAAGGTTTTAGATTCTACAAATACGACACTGTTGCCAAAACTATTCTTAAACGAGAATTTATTGTCAACACTGGCGCTAAAGTTTTCAAAACAATTATCGAAAAAGATCTTCCATTAGATAGAGATAGACTAATGGAATCTTTACAGAAGTATGCGGATGAATCATTTAAACTTCGTATACGTATTGATCGTGATATAGATTCTCAAAGATTAAGCGATATTGTCGGATTCTCAAAAAGTAATCTTAAAACTACTATCGACAAACCATATGCTAGAAAACTTCATAAGGAATTAAAAGCTGAAGAAGGATTATCTGGTGCGGAGCATGTCGAGAATAAGTATGAGAAAATGGATTTTGTAGAAGCGACAATGGAGTTTATACTTGAAAATCATGGAGTTAAAGTGGAACGTGATCACATATTAAAAGTGGTGGCGGGGAATGACTAAACATGAAATCGACTTATTAGACAAGTATTCGGTTAGAAGATTTATAGAAATAGATGATGTACTTATAGTACAACATCTTGAGAAAATGAAACTTATATTCATTGACAGAATGTATAGTAATTTAATCAGTTCTATAGTATTCGAGTATGCTGAAACAACTGAAGACGGTAAGAAACTTCTTGAAAAGTATAAACCAGTCAACAACCCAAAGAAGAGTTTATTTTCAAGAATATTTAAACGATAGTTAGAATTATATATAGTATGATGAGAACGTACTATATAACAATCTTTTCATAAAAGGAGCAACCTATGAAGAAGAGTATTACGCCTCTTGATCCCGTAGATCTGGGTGGGATTACACCTCGAGCTGACGAACTAGTTACAAAAGAGGTACTTGGGTATCTTAACAGTATCAATATTAATCACAACCTTCTTTCGGATAACGATCCTATGAAAGATGAGTATACTAAGTTCCTTAACGATCTTGGTAATGCTCCAGTTATGATTACGAATGAAGATCTTGATATGGGCGATGCTGATGGATATTTCGATGATATCGACTTCTCGAACTCTGCAGTTGTATCTCTCGAATCTCTCGGTCTTGATTTCACAATCGATTCGTATATCGGAAATCCTTTGTGGGCAAATGGTCTGTTCGGTTCAACGATTATGCCACCGGCATATATCCCGCCAATGCAACTTTCTGAAGGTGCTAAAGTTTCAACAATTAAGATACTTGGCGAAAAGTGTCAGTTTGTTGAACACGATTTCATATATCAACCACAGATTCTCTCCAAAATGGTTGATCTTGCATTCGTGAAAAAATAGTACCGATGATATATGTGGGGGTAATTCCCCACATATAAATCTTTTTTATTTACAAGTAATTATAAAGTGTGGGATCTCTCCCACACTTTACTATATTTAAATTAGTTAGGATGAGCTTTCTTTGCATCGTCCCATGTCCCACCTTCACGTAGAACAGACACTCTGCGTCTAAGTTTATCATGTCCACGTCTAGAAGCCTTAGCAGGACAAACTCCAAGATTTTTAACCAACGCAACTACAGTATTTATAACATCGCCACATTCGTCTTCAGTATGATCCTTCTCATTCTTTTCATGAGCTTCGATAGCTTCATCAATCTCTTCATAAACTTTCTCTTTAAAGAAAGATATAAGAGATTTTCTATCTTTTTTACCATCTGGAGTCTTATTGATAAAGTCTGCATTGTCATCTCTCCACTGGGAGATATGATCTAATGAAACTTTATTCTCCTGTAGTTGGGATTGATTGTCACGGTGCTCTTTCAATTCCTCAAGCCAATTTATCATAGATGTCAATTCGCCATCAGAAAAACTGATATCTTCGTTTTTAGATTTAGCATCGAAGATACGATTAATACAATTATTCAAACTCATTCTCGTACTATCCTCAGATTCTAAACCAAAAATGGCAAATATTTCATTTTCTAAACTATTCATTATAATCCAGCCGCAATAGTGGTTATTTTCTCACTAAGGATATCAACGTTATCTTGAATATCCACAATCTTAAGCGAAAGTTCATCAGAAACAAGTTTCTCAATAGTTGGTATGAACGTTCCAAATGATTGGAATCCTCGAAGAACTTTATAGCATTCATCAAGAGTAGTTCTCATTTTATCAACTTCAATTGCTTGATCTCCCGAAATCGCAATAAATTCTGCAACAGAGTTATATTTATCACGGAGATACGTTTCAACGTCCGATAAAATATTTAAAATTGGCATTGTATCGCCAGTAGAAGATGGTTTAACTTTTATATTGAACTTAAAAGTATATGTCTCTTCAAGATAATTTGTACGAGTTGCATCAATTATGTCAGACCATACAACAAAATAATTATCACCCAAAACGATTTGAAGTGTAACCGGGTCTACTGAGACTTCGCGACATTTGAAATATGAATTGTTTTTAAGATAAGTATCATCATCTTTTCCAAGAACTTTTTCATTGAATGCAATAGATCTTACATCAAATCCGTCAGAAATACACTCATCATAACTGATAATTCCGGTTACGATACATGTAGAATTTATAACACTACCACCAATGGTGGAAAGAATGTATTTACTATTAAGGGTAAGGTTATACAAAATATCCTCCTAAATTACTAATTTGTCATCAATATGATGTTATTGTACGAAAAACATCATATTAGATAAGAGAGGGAAAACTATGAAAATATGTTTAGCCAAAAAAGATGTTACAACTTACAAGTTAAAACTTAAAAAGATGTTGACATGCGTTTCTAAATTTGGAAAGAGTAAAAATAATGATGATTTAATGTATCTATATCATTATATCAGTAAGAGTGATGGTTCTGTCCATCCGGTATTTTTCATAGATCAAGAAGTAAATCCTTGGGGAGAAGAATTCTATCCTGCAAAACTTGCAATGACAGGTACAGATTTTCCAAAAGATATTGAGTTATTTTCAAGTAAATCTAAAGAAAATCTTGAAAAATATCATATCTCAAAATCTATGAATATAAACATTGCTCTATTTAGAAAGGAAACTATTGACAAATTGTCTGAAGTTTCCTATGATTCGGAGACATTTGAATTTGGTTTCCCATGTATAATGCAATCTAATACAGATTCGTTCTATGTAGATATCTTAAAAGAATCTAAATCTGTTACAGAGATCTTAAAATATGTTTCTCAAATGAAAGTCATATCTGATGAGAACGTATTAAGATCTATGCATGAAGGTCTTATAAGTGAAACTACATTTGATTTAAAGAGTGAACACGGTACAATATTGAAAATTCTTTATTCAATATGCCCTCTCAAATTAAATAGATTTGAGTATTGTCGAAGAATCGATGTTAGCGAACGAGAGATGACTAGCACAGTATACTGTAGACAGTTCGTTGACATGATCGTTATACACAATTTCTATAAATATATTGATATCTGGAGTCTTGAAGGAGATATAAATGATAGAATCCGTGGTGAAAACGCTGTATCTTAATGCAGACATTAAACGTGATCCTAGAACTGGTAGAATTGAAAAATCTAGACCAGATGCATTATTCTACGTTGTAGCAGATTCCAATGGTGGTCGAAATATACATATAAAGAATGAACCTGAATATGTATTCTTCAAAGCTAAAGAAGACTTGGGATATCACCGTTTATCTTGTCCTGTAGATATGCTTGAACCTGTAAAAGTTAAGTACTCAGTTCGTCATAATGAAATGGCAAAAGTTCTTGGAATTATTGATGAGTATCGTCAGGCTAAAGAAGATTGGAGAACTAAAAGTGATTTCGTGAATAAACGAATTTACGGCAGTTCTCAATTGTATCATGCTGATATGCATGTTGAAGATGTATTTAAACTGAACTTCAATGAAAAACATGGAGATCATTCGGCAGATATATCTTACAGACCGAGCTTTATGGATATCGAGGTTCGAGCAGACCTTGACGACTTCGACCAACATAAAGCATTGGTTCCAATTTGTTCAATATGTCACCTTGATAGTGCTACAAAGACTATCTACGTAAATGTATTGAACGATAAAGATGTACCCGAAATCGTGGAGTTGTTTGGCAATCTGCAAGACTTTGTTAAAGAGATGAGAGAATTCTTTACGAAGATAATGTTAGAAGCTATCGAATCTATTGTTGAAGATGGGGGGAAAGCTTCAAATATTGACGATTTCAAATATAAGTTTCAATTCAGATTAGTAGAAACAGAAGCTGATCTTATCGAAACTTATGCAAACGTTCTTAAAGAAACTAAACCCGATTTCTGTGGTTGTTGGGGTATTAACTTCGATATGATAACCATTTCAAAACGTGCTGCAAAGAATGGTTTGAATATGGCGGATTTATTTAGCGATCCATCAGTTCCTCCGGAGTATCGATATTTCCAATATGTTGAAGATCCTGATAGATTTAACCGTAAGGCTGCTACACATTTCTCGAGATATATGGATAAAATCTTTTCAACTTCTCCAACTCAATTCTATTGTCAGATGAGTCTCCATTCTAATCTTAGAAAGAGATTCCTTGAAGACAATTATAAATTGAATACTATTGGCGAGAAATATGCATACATTAAGAAATATGACCTTGAATCTGAAGGTTATACGATTAAAGATGTATATAAGAAGAATTTCCGAGTATTCCTCAAATATGCTATTATGGACGTTGTTGTTCAGGATCAAATTGAAAGAGCTAACAAGGACATTCCTCGTTACATGGTATCATGTAAAGACTCAAGATTTACACATGGTACTAGAAAGACTGTAGGTATCAAAAACGAACTTGCAACATTCTTAAAAGAACGTGGCGAGATTATTGGTAACAATAAAGGATATGATATCGATGAATCTGTTCCTGGTGCTATTATCGCAAGTCCTAATTTAATTATCAAGAAAGGGATTAACTTGATGGGGATCTTGACACACATATATCGAAGTTGTGTGGATTTTGACCTTACAGCAGAGTATCCTTCTCTCATGATTGCGTATAACATTCTCAAAACTACGATATTTGGACGAATAGTCGATATCTTTTTCGAGAGGGACATAGGTAATGGGAATACTTTAAATATACCAATATCTCAAGGTGGAGACTTTAATAAAATGATGGAAACCCTTGATACATCGATATTTGATATAGGTCAGAAGTATTTCGGATTACCATCAGTTGATCAGGTATTATCGCATATTGAAAATGGTTGTATTAACACTAAAGAAACGGTTTAATTATGTCTATTACAGTTAGAGATGGCATTAAATTTGCTACAACAATTGCAGAACTAAGTTCTTCAACTTATCTCCCTGGATCTTCAAATCAGTTCGTTGGACAGAATACTGATGTGATTCCTACAAACTTCTGGATCGATGCAGAAGATAGTGAATTTGTTATTAGTTTTCAACCTCTCGATCTTGGCGAAATTTGGTACATTCCTATTCCAGATAATTATCGTAGAATGTCTGTAATTAACGGGGTTTACAGAACCAAATCTCTCGATGATCTTTCCGATTTTATCGAAACATTTGAAGAGACTTGCGCAGATATAAGAAAGCAAAACGATGATGCGAAACTCATATTTGATGGAATTGTAAGTCGTAAAGTTCAATTGAACGGGAATACAGGTTCTATCGTTGGACCTTGTTCAATTCCTCAAGCATAACTTGTTAGGAGATTAAATTGTTTAAATTTATAAGAAGATTTTTTCAGAAGAGAAAGTTTGAAATATTAGACAGATCGTTTAAAGATTCAATACTTGGTCTGAAACGAATTCTCCTATTAATTGAAGAGTCTAATCCTAAAAGAGAATTGTCTCTTGAAGAAGTTCAATTATTGGATATGATAATAGCTAAGCACCATGAGGATCTAGGTAAAACGCTAGATTCTCTTGGGTATGGAGATTTGAAGATTCAGAAGTATACTTATAGTTTCTTTGAGATTCAGAAGACGCAAGGATATGTAAATCACAATGATAGACATAAATTTGTGAAAGATACTCTTAAAAAGATTATAACTCTGCATGATACGTATGGTGGTTCTGTAAATGAAGATGGCATTCATAAGAAATTTCAGATGATCTTTGATGGTTTTACAGTGGTCAATTACGAAATAACCAAATCTCCAAGTGTTGCAAATCTTCAATAATCGTTATATTGGGGGAGAATATCCCCCAATATAATATATGTATTAAAGGTTATATGAAGTGTATATAAAGTATTGTTTAGAATTATAAATCTTTACTTGGAGGATATCATGGGACCATTCTTACCACCATATGGGAAATAAAGAAAAAAAAGAGGCGCATTTAAGCGCCTCTTTTTTTATTTAATAAATCGATTTTTTAAAAAATTTGTTATTTATATATTTAGTTATGAGTAAAGGTAATAGAATATGGGTGATTCTAGTATCTGGTAATTAAACAAAACAAATGAGGAGTCTATTATGACTGAAGCGACTATTTTTACACCAACAAATGATCAAATCAATGATGAATTCATTTTCGGAACACTGATTTGTGCGAAGAGCACTTTGCTCCTCTCTAAGGAAATTTCATATGATGATTATGAACTCCTTGAGAAACTTACAGGACTGTGCAGTGAAACTATGGCGACATTGCCAGAATCCGAATGGAAATCAAAAGTTAACTGTGATTCAGTGCGGAAGTTTTTCATCTTCTCAAAATTGAACGATAAAGTTATTGTAAAATTCGATCATGAAACTTTTCAGAAGTATATACTTGCAATGGGGGAAATCGCAAAAGGTTCTGAAAACCTTGTAAGTATACTCGACAATCTTGTCAACGGTAAAACTGATACTATGGCGGCTCCGGTCCATGATGAAGATGACCATGGTAAATCTGTACACATTATTGGTTCTGCAAGTAATGATATTGAAGCGCCTGTTGAAACTGGAAACGTTAAAAGTTCTGATAAAGTTGTTGAAGATCAGTTCGAACTTACAGAGTTTGGAAAGAAATTTATTCAAATCCTCAACGATACCAAAGATGGGGATGAATTCGGCGATATCCTTACTGATCTGACACTCGGTGAACTTTGCTTCAGACACTTCAAGCGTGATGATACCAAACCACGGATTCCTTCTGAAAAGGCTCAGGAAATCCTTGGAAAGTTCATCGCATTTGGAGTAAAAGCAAATATCAAGAGTGTATTCCATGAACTTGGAAACGTTCGTATTCTCGACCTCGGAACTGAAACCGATGATGAACCAATGATCATTGTCACTGAAAATGTAACAGTACACGATGATACCACATATGAAGTAGTTGAACCTGCATCCAAGGTTAAACCTCTTCGCGGCGATGGTACACCAATGACAAACAAGGAGATTAAGGCAATGAATCGTCGAGCAAAACAAAATGCTGCTCGTCATCATGCCGTACATCACTAAGTTTGTAAAACAGATAAGAAGATAGGGGATTTCTCCCCTATCTTTTTTTTTCAATCTTCGAAGATGAAATCATCATCATCATAAATTGGAGCATTAGGATCAACAGTAGTTGTTGTGTCAAAACTTGAAGGATCTAGAGTTTTTCTAGCAAGGTCAAGTTTTCCAGCATTTTTCAACTGCTGCTTCCACATCTCTTCATGGTTATTAATGAGAACGCTCTCACCATTTTCACCACGAATAAGAACTTTTTTATGATGAGCATTAAATACTGGAATCTGAGTTACCGGATCTATATGCTGCTTATAAGTTCTTTCACTTAAATCTTTTTCAACCTCATCAAGATTTATTTTTTTAAGCTCTTTTGTAAAGTTAGCTTCAATTCTAGTATGACATTTGAAATTAGTATCTATAGGAATATCCTTAGACTGGATAGGAATTACAGGGACTGTTGAAAAACCTAAATTATCTGACATACTAGTTTCACCTGTCACAATTTCAAAATCGATATCGCCATTATTCATATCAAATCTCCATTATGTTGGGGTTAACAATATTAACTCTTCTATCATTTCTAATAATATCTGCCGTGAATTTCAATGACGGAATCCCGGAAACAGTTATCATTATGTACGCCAATCTTGAATCGCTATCATCTCGAATTATCTGACAGTCGATATCATTGCGATTATATCGACTTAATCCTTTAGATATAGCACTCTGAATTTGTTCTACACTTTCAGCGTAGTATAAGTTTAGTACATCATTGAATGAACCAGCTTCTGGAAACTCATCCAACGTTCCACGCTCCATATATAGAGTGTGTAGAATTGTAGTAACGATTTGGTTTATTTTAACCAGACCGTGGTCGTATAGCTTTTGTAGATCATTGTTCACTATAGTTGGTGTAAAATCTACAACAGTTTTATCTTTTGTAATCAATATTCCTCCTCTAACTCCCAATAATATGTTTAACACTATATACATTCTCAGACGAAAACATATTATTGTAATAAAACAATGGAGAAAGATATGTCTAGAACAATTTCGTTGAAAGCCGCTAGTGCTAAAGTAAATTTATATAAGTGTCCAGAGTGTCCTAAGAAATTTACAAATACTGCGGGTTTACATAAACACGTCGCTGAAGACCATGGTGGAGTTATTCCGGACGAAGTATCGGTTAAGCAATATATTTTCAATAGAAAATATAAAAAATCTCATGGTAAATGTGTAGTTTGTCCAAAGAAAACTAAGTGGAATGAAGAAAAAGGACGGTATGAAAGATATTGTTCGGATGCGTGTGTAAAGAAAGCACGAGAAGAATTCCGTCGTAACTGTATGAGAAGGCTTGGAACAGATAATCCAGCTTCTACTCCAGAGCATCAAATGAATGCAATCAAAGGTCGAAGTTATAGTGGAGAATATACATATAGTGATGGAGGAATAATTGGATATTCATCTAGTTATGAATTAGACTTCCTCATATTCTGTGATGAAACTTTAAAATTTCCTTCATCCGAAGTAATGCAGTGTGATATTATATTCAATTTTGAGTATGAAGGATCTGAAAGATTTCATATCCCAGATTTTTATCTTCCAGTTTATAACCTTATTGTGAATATAAAGACTTTCCAAAATGGAAATTCAAATATTCAAGGAACTGCTAAAGATCGTCAGAAGCTTAGTGATAAAGCTATTGTCGATAATGGTTCATACAACTATATAATGATCTTAGATAAAGAGTATACGGATCTAGTAAGTGTACTAAAGATCATCAAAGATAGATCCATGTCGTCCAATAATGATACTGGTGAAAAAATTGTTTCAATTCCAAAATATTAATATGTAGGGGAGAAATCCCCTACATATTTTCAATTCCTTCAAGTGCCTAGGCATTCCCGACGTCGATATGGCAAACCCTTCCACGTTGACTAGTAATACCATGGTAAGAACCATCAAGTATGTAATAGTATAATATATCTCCAAACAATGAATTTATAACCTTAGCAATTTCAAAACCTTTTACTTCAGGCATATCTCCATGTTCAGGAAAATAGAAGTCTACAGCTTTACACCTTAAGTGCATCGAACCTTTAGCTCCTGGCGGTTTACTATTGTCATTGGCGTGTTTACATCGATTTCCGCTAGTTACAAATATAGGTCTATTTCCAAATGCATTTATAATTCGTTGTAAAACTATTACTAAATTTGCATCAACTGTATCTAGACCACATCCACAATTACACGCAAACATGTCACGATATATATTTCTAGAAAGCTTAACCCTCCCAACAGCTTTTTTTCTAACTTTAGCCATAATTCAACCAATCATTAACAGTTCATTACGTCAAGATGTGTTAACTCATTATTTACAGAATAGCAATATACTAATTCTCCAAATATAGATTCTATTTGTCTAACCACAATAGATGAAGCCATCCCATCAACTTTGATATCTACAGCTCGTCCATACATATGAGCCATAGTTTCTGAGCATAGTAACTTACCTTTGTATTTTGGACAAACGATACCAGTTTCTATAGTTATCTTATTATTAGAAATCTTATTCTGAAGACGCTGTAGTACAACTACTAAATTTGCATCAACTGTATCAGATCCGCAACATTTGCATGCAAACATGTCCCGTATAAAATTTTTAGATAACTTTACACGATACTTAGTTTTTCCACGTGATCCAATTCTCCAATTATTATCACGTTTAATACCAGTTTGCAATTGTATAGATTGTACATCTACAGCTCCATTAGAACCTTTAACAACTGGACCAGATTCTGGATTTGAGGCTGTAGGTGTCGCGTTACCTTTAGAATCTTTAGCTACAGCTTTATCGTTATCATTACTTCCAGAAGAATCTCTAGCTTTATAATTTGCAGGTAAGTAGCTTGACGTCGGTTTTAAACATGTAGTAGTTTTAGTGTGCCAATAGTTATCTACAACATAAGTTGGTCTACCACCCTTAATAACTACTACAGAAGATGTGAAAAGTTTATCTTTTTTAGCAGTTGTTTCAGAATCTTGTCCAGGATTTATCTTCTTTCGGATTTTCTTCATATCGCCATTCATAGAATTTAATCCGGCATACTTCCAATACATAAATCCTATTTCAACAAGACCTTCAAATGTTTTACTATACTTCAAGAAATCATCAAGAGACATTCCTTTTTGTTTGGCAAATACATTATAAACACCTTTACCAGTTACCTGTAGTATTCCGTGTCCTCGAAATTTCCAACCGTCTCCAACTTCGTTATTTCCAAGACCTTTTTTATCGGGACCTATAACTTGACCTGAAGAGTTCAATTCAGGACCATACATATAGTTTGCAATTAGTATAGGATTTCCACCATGAGCCCTAGCAAGATCAGGACTTCCGCCATACTTACTAGGAAACACCCTCATAAGTCCAGAAGCATCATATCCTAAATTTTCTTCAAATGCGGTAAATCCACCAGTTTCTATGCCAGCTTGAGCAAGAAATGATGAAAGTCTATAAACAGTGTTTATTCCATACGGTCCGAGATATTTATTCAATTCATCGATGAAACAAACTGGAGCTCTTGGAAATAGAGCTTTAAAGACTTCAGGTCTTAAAATACCCATATTGCACTCCTTTAAATCATATTAGTACAATATAATGTTTTACGAAAATTCAATAACGAGCTATAATTATATATTAAGTTATGATAGAGTTAAATGATTCATCCTTATGAAAGGGGTTGATATAAATGGCACTCCGGAAACAAGAATGGAAAAGAACTACCAGAGGGGTTAGATATGATCCAAAATATTACACCGAAGTTAATGGATACCCGTTAACCCATGAAGGGACAATTATGCCTAAAAATGGAATTGATGAACTGGTGGATATCTTCGATCCAGAACTAGTTTCAAGAAACATGTATGAGCAGGAACTACTGCTCGATAGAATCTTCAATGATGTTGACGAGAATACTGTACTCGATGGTCCGACTGAAAAGTTCGGATTAACGTTGAGTAATATCAAAACCGTCAACTATCTGAGCGGTCAGAGAGGGGAAGACTTTAGAGTCAATCTGTGGAATATAATTACACGGATCCCGAACCAAACCGCATTTAAGAATTCTGTATTAATGCTGCGTCAAATGATTCTCACGGAAATTGCAGATCTAATCGAAAACAAGCTTGCTGGCAATAATAACTATTATTATCAGTGTGCTGGTTTTGGAAGTTTCACCCTAACTTCTAAAGAAAAGAAATGTAAGATTCATGAAGCTTCATTTACAAAGTTTGCAGAATATTCTTCTCGTCATGGGAAGATTGGATTTACGGACTATGAAGTAAAGTTCGCATACCGTACTTCTCGAATCTACAAGGATCAGGATGATACTCCTACCTTCATAGATTCTGAGGGAATGGTAATGGTTATTGATGAGATTCCTGGAGTCAACAAAGGAGTTGTTGATGAGGGAATTTACGTGATAAAGCAGACTCCAGAGTTAGGAGCGAATACACCTTACAGTGTAATGCCTCTTCCTCTAGAAGGAGACTATGTAAAATCCGAAACCTTGAACGGAATATTCTTTCACAGTTATAAAGATTTTAAAGACTTCTTCCAAAGAGAGTATAAAGTTTCCTATGATTCTTGTACTCAGGATGAAAGAGTTTTCAAAGTTAAGAAACTTATTGGGAGAATCCTTTATGGAGGAATCACTGATACATCTCATGGATTTGCAAACGTTGTATCATGTTTCTCTCTAACAAGAAAAAATCTATGGATGACCTCCCCTGAATGGGGAGTGTCAGAAGTCTTAAATGTCATACCCGATGGAACTGATAATAATATTAGTTTCCAAAATGCATTAGCTGAAGTCGGCCTCTCAATGGATCTACTAAAAGGACACGATTATCTTATCAGACGCACTTTCATTGGAAGTGGAACTGGAAGAGTGTCTCCTCAAAGTACAAGACTTGAGAAGGTTAAGATTAATCGAAAATCTGGATTATCCGATATAGCTAGTGCAGCGATGGATGAAGATTTAGCCCTCTACACCGAAACAGGTATCGGAGTATTCTCATCGAAGGATGCTGCCGAACGCTGTATGAAACATGGTGGTGGGGATATAACTAAATACGCAAAGTATATCAATGATAAAATTGGGAATAAAAGCGAGAAGAAAGAATTCTCTTCAGCTTTAAAGAATGCTGCTCTAGTTGGAGCAGGTGCGGCAATTCCCAAAATTGTAGAATATGCTATAGCTAGTAGACCAGTAACTGATACGACCGCGGCAGTGTTCGATACGGTATCTGGTGCAATTATGAAACCTATGCTTCCGCCGATGGGAACTCTTGCATCGAGCGCGTTGGTAAAGATTCAAACTACAGCAAATAGCATCGCTACAGCAGTCTCAACATTCGCATCAACAATCGCACCTTATATTATACCAGTTGCTATCATTGCTGGTGTAGTTGCAGGTGGAAAATTCATATATGAAAAAGTTTCAGGTAAGGATGGTATCATGTCTAATATTTTTGATAAAGTAATCAGTGTATTCCAAAATGCTGGTTCAAACGTTGTAGATGCAGCATCAAACGGCGGAAGCAGTGTTGCAAACTTCTTCGGTGGAGTATTCGAATTTGTAAAGAAAACCGGTGTTGCAGTTTTCAATTTCGTTAAAGATAACTTCTTCTTCGCAGTTGAAACTGTAAAAAGAGTTTTCTCAAATATCGAAGGTGAAACACTGTTTGATAAAGCTGGTTCATTGTTTACAAACGTTCTCAATGGAATGGCTGATGTCGGAGGCAAAATCTGGGATTATGCAAAAACTGCGGGTTCTTGGGTTATCGAAAAAGTTTCAGGATTCTTCGGCTGGGCCGGTGGAATTCTCGGAATGTATTAATATCTTAAAAGTATGGGGCTCACCCTCCCATACTTTTTTTTCTATGGTTCTGTAATAACTTGGTTTTAATGTCTATATTAAGTTATGGTAGATTAGGGAAATAAGATAAGGTGTCTTATAACTCTACAACTTAAAATAAAGGAGTCTATCATGAAGTATTCAATCAGAACAGTTATTGCTCTCATTCTCGCAATCATTCTCGTAGCAGTGGTTAAAGTTGGAAATGACAATACAGAGGTTAAAAACCTCTATGAGATGAACCAAGAAATTACAATGGTCAAATCCGCTTACGCGGATACCATTGAAAACCTTGGCAAGGATGGCGGAGAGCCTTTGCGCTCCGCCATAATCGCATGTAACGTGGGCGATTCAACCCGTACGATCACCTGGGAGGGTGGTCTTAAAGAATGTCCTGCAAGGGATATTGTAAACCCTGTTGTTGCTGCAAATATCGCGGAACGCGATAGCGCTATAGCCAGCATTAAAGCTGACTACGCAAAATAAGGTAAGGGGGATTTCTCCCCCTCCTTATTTTTTTTTCAAGAATCTAAAAACTTTCTAGCGATCTCCTTAGACTTCTCAACCATCACATGACTGAGAGTACCAATCATTAACGTCGAATATACCATACGCGCCATATTACTAAATGCACCCATAGTACCATCAAGTATAATTCCATCATCTGTAACAGGTTCTTTCCCTTCAGGAACAACCTGTGCAACAACGGATTTAATACAGCTAGATAATGTCAATTTGTCCCCTACGCCCATACCTTGTTCATGCTTGATATAATACTCAATTACAATGCCACCTTCATCAGGGATAATGCAACCATTAATACGTTTATCAGCACCAGCTTGTAAAGGCTCAGTTTGTTTCAATTGCATCGTAGTTTTGATATTATCGATCCCAGAAGCCTTTTCAACTTTATTTCGAGCTTTCAGATCCTTAAACCAATCCATTACAAATTTATGAACTGAATCGCTCATAGTTTCCAATGGAACGGTATAATAAACTTTAATGTCAATAATCTCGCCAGTAGCATTAGCTTTAGGAGTCTGACGTGCCATAGCCATCACATCTTCGCTCATTTCGCCAAGGTCTCCCATAAGTTTATTAACATCTTCATCTCCACTGTCTTCAAATACGAGAATAGGGTCACCTTTTAATACGTGATCTCCTCTTTTCTTAAATGAGACAATATTAGTATCTTTTGTAAGAACGATTTGTTTTCGTTTTACAACTTCAGTATATAGTTTTCTACTAAAGCGTTCGGTAATATTCGATGAGTCATCATCTGTTACAGATTTCTCATGAAGCACCAGCTTTGCGAGGACACCATCAACGCCTCTAATAGAACCAAATACATCCTTTTTGTAAAATTGCGCTTCATAGCCTAGTATATCACCTTTTTTAAATTTTTGACCCTCTTTTACATTAGGGACGATATTATTTGGGAAATAGAAGGAACTATTACGCTGAACACTTTCGCCAATACCTATAGATTCCGAAGAACCATCTGCATACTCAACGATCATGATTTTATTGGCTTCATCAATTCGTTTACACACACCATTGTTTCTAGCTTTAGGAACGTAGCTATTCCCTACCATATATGGAGTACATTTATCCATACCGGTAGAAACAACTTGTAACGAAGCTTTTTTAACTTTGATAATGTGTTTAGTTTGACCAGATGTAAACCCAATTCGTTTAGGGTCATCATTACTATTAACAAATGCAATATTCGCTTCTTCAGGAGATGCAATATCGCCAAGTCTTAATTTTTTAGCTTCTTCTTTAGATCTACAAATATCAATATATCCGCGTGTAGATAATACATTTGGATTTGTAGTCAGCTGTTTAGTAATTCCAACACTTCCGTTATCTACGGAACTGATAGCAATCGTGCCAATAGCACTTCTATCATATGCACGTTTTTCAAGAGTAAACACGCGATCATTATTAATCCCGCCGGGCCCCTTGAAAGTTACAATAGATTTACTCTTCAACTCATTTACAGGGTTTGTTGAATCATAATTCTCAAGAATAAATGATTTATGCAAACCTACCATAACCTGATCTTGTTGAATAGATATTCTACCTGTACCAGTATTGCTCTGTTTATAGAGTCTGTACTGAGCTGAGATAGCCTTGTACAGAATTACAGATACATTCTCGAATCCACGGATACGATAGTTCTCAAGAGAAGTTTCAGGAGTATACGTATTATCAGACAATAACGAATTTGCGTACAAGAAGAGTTCCAAGAAGTCTGTTGGAAGTTTCAGATCTATAAGAATCTCTTCAGTTATTTTATCGATAAATAACTCTTTGAATGCAGTATGACCTTTATATACATTTCTACTATGAGCAATTTCATAGAAGTAATCGATATAAGGTTTTTCAGTATCAAAATCAGCAAATTCATAATCTTCACAATTCATATATGCAAGTCCATTGAGAAGAAGAGACGCGGAAGTATTTGTATCATTATAATACAAATATCCATCTTTAAATCTCACATAAACTCGTTCATCGTTTTGTAAACGTTTCTCAGCGAACTCAACTTTAATCTTATCAGTGTTAATAACTTTACTAAGACCATATAGAGCTCCCAAGAATGAAATCAAAGCGTAGTCTCTACTTTGAAGTTCAATTTTAGTAAACATTCGACGTTTCGCAATATTCATCGTTTTCAATACTTCATCAAGATTCTTCATAACCTGATACATGCGAATATCTTCAAAAATCTTATCACAAACGCTATCTGCGGAATCTCGGAGATCAACATCGATTACACGACGTTCTTTCCAGTCAATACCGACAGGGAGTCTGTTAACATCGAATTTGTATGTAAGGTTATTATCCTTAATCAATTTTCGAAGTTCTTTTTGATTGAAGATATATTCACTATTGTGAAGTTTTGAAACCCCAACAATGAATCTATGATACTTCGCAGCGAGTACATCGTATTCGATATTAGTAATTACAGAAGTGTTTTCTTTACTATTATCACCGAAGAATACTTTAAATCTTGGATTATTCACAAGATATTTATTAAGCAACTTCTGTAAGTAAGATACGTTTCTTGTAATTACATTACCTTGACGATAGATAAAACATTTGTTATAATTTGAACTAATCATAACAAGGTCTGGTTTACACTTGATTACAGGAAGAAGTGTCAATTGTTTTTTCAATATCTTCTTATTCCCGCCAACGAGAAGGAAACCATCTTCATCGAGTTTTGGAATATCAACACGGACCGTATGACGTTTATCATTATCATCAACAAATTTAAACACATATGTGTATTTATTTGTCAACTGATCAGACGTATCATGTTTTTCAACGTCAGTGATATGCATCGCAATACTCTTATTTTCGCTAAGACTCTTCATGACATTTACAATATCATGCTCCATAGTCTTTTCAATATAAGAGCGTTCCATATCCATAAGGCGAGAACCCTTAACGGAATTATCACGAACTTTTACATCAGGCATAGATGTATCAATAGATGTAACTTTATTATCCAAGATAATTTCTTCGATAGTCTTCTCACCTATTTTAAGAGATTTATATTTATCTCTTATAGCCTGACGTCTACGAATCTGGGCAGGTGTAAGTTTAGGTTTATTACTTCTACTTACGGTTGCCAATAGATTTCGTATATCAGAATCCACATCTTCGTCTTTTGATCCAGTTTCGGTTCCGTCTTGTACGGTGCCTCCACTATCATCATTCCCATCTCCGACTCCGTCGTCCGATAACATCCCTTCATCGATTTCTTCTTCTTCAATAGGAATATCATCAGGGATATCGTTAACGTCATCGATATCATCAACAATCTCAGCATCGGAACTCTCCTCTTCATCAATAAACACGTCGTTAATATCTTCATCACCATCATTTTTAACAGCTTTAGATGCCATCAAACCTTCAGCTTTTTGTTGAGCAAGTTTCGCAACTTTATCACTATTCAGCATCATATCGACAGCGCCATCAAGAACGTCATCTTTTTTATTGAGAATAGGTTTCTGAGTATCTATAACTGAATTTTCAATAGTCTCAACGGTATCGTCAATCATATCATCAGTTACACCAATTGCTTCAAGAGTTTCAGTATTATTTCTGAGAGTTATCTTACAAAGATCTCTCAATCTAGCTAATATCGAAACACCTTTCATTCTCTGAATATCTTTATCGTTATTGGAGTTAAAAATAAATCCATTACCGTTATTGTTGTAGAATACGATAGATGTATCTTTGATAAGATCATAAATCTTCACAAGAATAGGATCTTCTTTATACCCAATAACTCCAGCGATTATACATCTGATGATAAATATAGGGATCATTTCATCCATAAGATTCTTAACTGCTCTAGGAATTTGAACAGATGGATCAATATATTTAACAAGATTAGAGTTGGAAGAAGACATTTTTATACCCATGACAATTTTACCATGAGTCTTACGAACACCCTCACCTACAGTGAAAAGGTCTGTAGTAAAGATTTCGGATTTACATTTTGGATCGTTCAATATGAAATTGAACCAATCGTAAAAGAATTCTTCAAAATGTTTAATAAACCTGTTATCTCCCCATACTGCATGGTTGTCAAATTTAGGAAATACATTTTCCAGAACTTTACCATAGTCGTAGATATAGTTTTTACGACCAGTTCTAACGAAAACAGTTTTCTTAGTTCTAAGAGATGGTAGATCTGAATTGATAACTCGTGGAATATTTTCATCATACTTGAAGAATTTTCTTGTAAAGATATTATCCTTTATACGAAATCTTCTAGGCATCCAGTAAAATGTGACACGCTCACCATATTTATAACCAAATATTGTTTGAATTCCATCCACAATATTATTTGTAGAAGATTCAAAAGGAAACACTAAGCCTACATTAACTTTATCATTATCAGTTATTCTAAGTCCTGTGGTATAATTTCCACCATTCTTAAATTTTCTGAGTCTTAAGCTTTTGTAGATTGAACTTAGTGTAGGCTGAATTACGTCATCAGACATAAGTACCCCTCGTTTATTCATTGTTGACATACATTAGTATGTTTTCTGATAGTTACATGAACGTTATATTGTAGAGAATTATTTATTTATTCCAAGGAGAATATATGTCAGAGTTCAAACTTCCGTTCGACATTTCAGACCTTCATCAGATAATTCTGATTATCGGCGAACGTTACAAAACGTCACAAGTTACAAAAGCTATCGAAGGAATTAAAGGTATTTCAAACGTTAAACTTTTGAATCCTTTCACTGTTTCGGTAAATGCGTATGTAGATTTTATTTGGAAACAAGAAGAAGGTGATTCTGTATCACGACTGTATGATACTTTCATCTCTATGATTACCGAATATATCGATTGTTCTGCTGCTGAGTTTTCAAGTCTCATTACAGCAGAAGATTCTGAAACTGGTATCTGTTTCATCGAATTTAAAGAATTCCTTGACGATCTTATTGAAATTGATCCAGATATGTCAATGGCTATGGCGTTTGATGCAATCTTCGATGAATATGCAAGACGCGATCCGGAAGATATCTATAAGTTTGAACAGAAAATTATCCTCGAAGAGGGTAAAACACGTACATATCGTGCTGACAAACAACATCTTGCCGGTGCTTCATATTTCAACGATTCGTACAATTCTGGAATTCCCCCTATTACAAGGGATATTTACGCTGGATTTGAAGAGTATGATCCATATCTCAAAGCTCTTAAATTCAACTATGAAACTGACAGAGGTATCATTTCGCTTTTAATATCTATCGATCCTAAAGTAGATGTTAAAGAGCGTATATATCTCAGCGCGTACAACGGCGTTATTTGCAAGATTCATGAATTCTGTGGAGATGATTCATTGATTTCAACTATTCGCGGTCGAGCTGATGATTACATCAATCGTTCTGTAGTACGTTTCGATATCACAAATATCTCACGTGTTTACAGAGATCAGTCAATTAAGAAGGATTTCGATCTGATTTCTTCTCTTAAAAAAGAACAACTTTCTGAACGTCAGGGATCAACGTCTTTGTACAATGCATCACTGTATACAGCGTTTACTAAGATTACCGAAGATATCGAAAAATTGTCTTGTTACGTAAAATAAAATAAGTAGCCAGGGAGAAATCCCTGGTTATTTATTAAATTCATTTCCTGAGTATATATAGAATCTTGAAAATAAACAAGGGAGATTTCTATGAAAAGACCTGAAATGATAATGCGTATAAATACGTATTGTAGAGTTGTTGAGAGAATCTATAATAGTATAGATGAGATCGATCAAGAAGAGTATGATATAAATATGGTAATCAAATGCTGCAAAGGTCTGTTACCATATCATGGAGGGTTATATTCTGAGAGTGGTTGTATATGGAGATATGTTGATGATCTTCCATTTTTGAAAGCTAATTACGATTTCCAAGATACACTATTATTTGGAAATAAACTTGTCCTAGCAAGTGACAATGATCGTATAGATGATGCAAATTTAGCATACTCTAAAAACGATTGGTTATTAGATATTTCAAATATTGATATCGAACAAGATTATCCTAAAGTTCAGTCGACCTTATACAAAGCGATTAGAAATAATGCACTTGTTACAAAAGACATATCTTATCCCGACATATGGAAATTCGCAGTAGTTCAAACAGATCTACTTGGAAATATTATACAAATATTTCCAAATTTATCTCATGTATATGAAAAATTTGGAATGAAACGATCTACTATAAAGAAATTTTTAGATACTGAAGAACCTATGTATAATTATAAATGGTATAAATATCCAACATTGTTTTCATTATACCAAAATATCTACAACAGTTTCATCTCATCAATGTTTAATTTTACAGGATTTTATATAGATCCGATGAAAAAGTACTAAAAATCTCTGACACTTTTAGTCGAAATTTGGAGTAGAATTTTTACTCCATTTTTCGAGTTTTAACGTTTTTCGAACTTAAAATATTCCTACTCATATACGAAAGTATATTTTCGTCATTTTTCACTTTTTTGACTAATTTTGTCATCGACAATCCCACTGTTTACGTTAAAAACGTGTTGGAAAAGGGGAGTAAATTGAACCCCAAATTATATATATAGTAGTGTACTACTATATACGATAAATCTTAAAAAAGAGAATAGAATTAAATATAATCAAATAATGATAAGTAAGCGAATGCACGATATGATGGACGACCGCAGGGAAGTGATCACGATAGTAAATATTAATCAGAGATAGTCAAGAAGTAATCAGAGAATGAAATGAGAACGAACGAAGTGAGATAAGTATAATAATAACTTCTATATAATGGATGGGAGTATTTTTGTTTCTCGCGTTTTTCGAGAAACCTTTTTTTTTCATACATGGAATGTTAAAATTGAAATATAATTATTTATCTGTGATTCCCTTCGGGTTTAGATTATGCTCCCGGAGGTCGCGTTAGTTACAACGTAATTCAAATATCTTAATATCCTACGATGGACAATCTATTGATTATTTACCAATAAACTTTTCAGGGAGTTAAGAGATGTCAGTAGCGACTCTTGTAAAATCACGGACTAGTGATAAAATTAATACTGAGAAAGTCACAATCATTCCAAAGATTAAGAAAACGACAAATCGAGTTCATTTCATTAGTCTTAAAAAGAAAGATGGTGACAAGCCGTCTAAAGTGGAAATGCATACAACCGACATGATTAAAAATATCGATCTGTATGCTCGTGTGATTATGAATGTCCAACTGTTGAACTACAATCTCATCGACGAACTGTTTGATTTGTCTGAAGATATTGTAAGCGTATTCTGCGAAGGTAATGATATTGAAGACATTTTCCCACCAGTAAGAGTCTTGGAAACTACCAAGAAAGACTTCAGTGGTAAGAAAGCTAAAAATATCAAAGTTGTTACTTGGATGACGGTTGATATTCCATACATCGATGGTAAACTTGAAGAGCTCAATGTAATTATCAATATTATAAATGGTAAATATAAAGATGCTTGTAAAGAATGCGGTGTTAGCGGAAATGAAAGTTATATAGTTGCAAAACTTATGGCTGAAATCAAATCCGTAGCAGTTGAAAATCAATATTCAATGTATATCGCTGCCAACTTTCAGAAGCCTACTAAAAACGTATGCAACATCACTGCAAGACTGAATCATCCAAGTTGGACAGATCCAATCAGTTGGCCAACTGATAATACCCATTATAATCCTGGGTATGATATTCAGTTCCAAGAGTTTGGTGATCCTGAAGAGCATACTTACGATAGAGTTATCTTTGACGATAGAGTTCGTCTCCTCGAACTTACAGTCAACAGATATATTCTTAAAGCTGAAAAAACTTATCTGCCATATCTCTCGTCAAGAACTATCTTTATTGATAAGAAAGAAGTTAACAAACCTCTTATTTCTAAAGATAATGATGGAAACATCATCTTGAGAGAAATCAAAATATCTATGAAGGAAAATCCTTCTACAATTGATTCTATCGAATCTACTGTCTACAATTTCGTATCTTCGAATTCTAGACTTAGTCGAGACAAGATTATCAAATTCTCAAATCTCGTCGGAATCACAGCCTCTAAGCCTGTAATGGATAGATGGATTAAAGATGTTTTAGAAATCAATGGTTAAAACTTAAATCGAACGTTATCTAGTTCGAGAGGTGTCTATGGTTAAGAAAGCGAAAAAGAAGCTCAAACTACCTGCTATTATGAATAGTCGGTTTTTGTTAGCTCTGCTAAAAGTTGTCATGCACGGTGAGATTGGAGTTTCAAAACTCACCATGATTGGCACTTTAATGAAAATGGTAGATATAGGTTCATACAGTAAAGATATAGAGATTGTATCAATTTATAAATCTTTAGAAATTGCTTTGGATTGTAAGATTGATGATATCAAAGACAATCAGCTCATAATGAGTTTGATTGAAACTAGTATTCATAATGAAGACAATACCGAAATAGTTTCAGGACTTGTTGAACCAATAGTTCTTGGCATCATGAAGCTTCAAGAAAAAGAAATTTCATGGACACTGACTACTGTATCAACTTATTCTAAAGCTGGATTCCTTCTGGAATACAAAGATAGTATTATCGACAAGCTTATGAATATTGAGACTGGTAGTTCTTATGGTGTAGAAAGTGTAGTTGACGAATTCCAAAAAGAAATCGCTGAATTACACATGAAACTCCATAAAACCTTAAGTTCTGATAGTTTGAGTACAACTGAGCCTGTATCAATCTCTGATCCAGAATTCATGAGTAAGTATTTCAAAAAAGTTTATGATATGAGTAAACGAAGTACGAAAGTCTTGAAAACTGGTATTAAGAAATTGAATGAGATGCTTAGTGAAGAAGGTGGATTCTTAACTGGTAAAATGTATACCATATACGCTCCAACTAACTCCTTTAAAACTGGATTACTTCTTTATATTGCGAAATGGATTCAGCAGTATAATAGTGATGCATATTTGGAGAAGTTTAAAGAGAATGGAAAGCGACCAACGATTGTTGTAGTATCTCTTGAAAATACATGGGATGAAAACACTGAGAGATTATTCTCTATGTTTTCCGGATGTAATATGCGGGATGTTAAAACATTTGATGAAGCTTCTAATATGTGGCGTACAAACGTTTATCGTACAAATTCAATTATTGATATTTGTATGGTTTATGGTAAAGCTGGAAGATTTAGTCCTTCAGATCTCGAATATCGAATTGACGAAATTGAAGCTGCTGGCGGTCATGTTATTGCATCTATTTTAGACTATGCGCGTATTATGAGAGATGATTTATCAAATCCTGATCCTCGTGTAAAAGCTATAAATATTTTCACTGACCTGCACGAAATAGTGGCTGTAAGACCAGATATGGTAATGATAACTGCTCACCACACTAACCGTGAAGGTGACAAATTGTTAACAGATGTGGCAGATAGAGGAGGCGTGGATAAGGTTAAAGTGCTCGGTAGACAACACTTGACAGAAGCTCATGGTGTTGAAGATGCTATCGATGCTTCCATATTCATTAACCCGGAAATATCACCTTATACCGGAGAAAGTTATCTAACTTTCAAGAAAGGTAAAATGCGATATAAGCGAACTCCTCTAGAATATTTTGCTCATAAACTTGTGAATAGATTCTTCCTAACTGATGATATTGATCTCGAACACTCGTTATCAATAGAATCTCTAGCTCAAACTTCTCAGGAACACGATGGGGAAGCAGTGTACAGTAATGAGAGAGCTGGATCTAAAGGTAGAGTTTCTGCAAGACGGATTGAGGAAAAGCCTAAGAATGTGATATTCTTTGATAGTGGCGAAGATGAGAATTTAGCCGCTTAATGATTATAACATTCTAGTGGTAAGAAGTAGGTATCGTTGTTGACGTTATATATCATGCGCATTATTCTAATCGCTGATCGGAAATAATAAATTACAACAACTTGAATTACACGAAAACCTCACTGGGCGTAGAACATTCGGTATTTAAAAGAATAAACAACTCCCCGTTTCTTTTAAATATACACCATATATATTGACCACTGGAACCTCTCGGTGCACGTTCTAACTCAGTATATATTGGATCCGTATTTTTTAGTGATTGCTAGATAGTTGGGTCGAAAGGCCCAGCTATTTATTTTTGACTTGATTTTTAACTATATATTTAATATTGGAGATAATATCAATAGGAGGTATCCATGAGCGATAAGAATTGGACTATTATGGAAAATGAAAAACAACCGAAGAGTTTCTATGAAAAAGACGTGAATGTTGGAGAAGTGATTAAAATCTTTTTCATATTCCTGACAATAGTTGGATTGTGGTCCGTTGCAAACTATTATGCGACAGGTAAGAATGATCCTAAAAATAGAAATAATCATCAGATCGCTGTAGGTAAAATTTACATAGATTATAGAGATTCAATTAAAGATGTTGGTCTCGATACGATGACGCTGATAACTAGAGAAGATACTCTAGAGTATTGGCAAATGGAACACTTGATTTACGATATAACGTGTAGAAGAGATTCTGTGATTTCAGATCTCTTTAAGGAGAATAAAAATGATAAGAATAAATTCCGTCCAGGATTTGGCGGCAAAGCTTTTTGATATCGGTTCAAGGTTTAGAATATATTCTAACATCAATGTTGGTGAGAAGAATAAATTAGAGCCTATTACGATTCAGGATTATATATCTGAAACGTTTATGCAACGATTGGCGTGTAGAATGTTTAATTTCAAAATTAGAGTAATTATTGAAATTGATGTAATATCCAATGTAGGAAACACGCTCATTACAGAATTTGTAGAAGTATGTTACAAAAATTCGGGCACATACTCACAGATTCCTGAAAACAAACTTAGATTTGAATATGAAATCTTTAAGAATCCTGACGAACGTTCCAAATATAACGTGTGCAATGCAATATCATACCCTAGTCATTCAGAACTTAATAACTTCTATAGACATATGATATGTAAAGAAAGTGTATATTTGCACAAAGTTGTAGATAATCTCGATGAACGGAGGAACGATAATGTCTAGGAAAAAACCTGTTCTTTCCGGTGAACGTAGACTTGGATCTGGATGGATGTATGCAAGTATTTATGTTGTAGGAGATGATGTTTGTAAAGAAGATGATGTTACAATGCCTATATCAGGGTTTCCAAATCCAGGAGATCAATACTTCTATAAATCAAACATCTGGTATGTATATGATACAAATGAATCATCGGTATTCTTGACAAAATCTTACGAAATTAATCAAGTATACGATGATCTTATAAAAAATTATTTAAACAATTCGGTAACAAATTAGAATATTTTTACTGACTAAAAAAGGAACTATTATGTCTATTGCAAAAGTTGAATACGTGGAAATCACCAACTGGGAAATTGTTTCTATCATCCTCAAGACTGTTGATCGGTGTAAGAAATACAAAGTTAACCTTCAGAAATTCAGATCACATCTGGATTCTCTTGGATTGAAATGGTCTGGAATCGGTCATACGATCAAACCTCAAATCCGACTCTTCAATAAGAAGGGTCCAACAATGTTTGGACAATTGGTTGTATCTGATGTCTCAAATATTCAGATTGAGAATCTTCCAAAAACGTATGATGAAATTATAGGAATATATTTCACATATAATGGTGTGAGATATATGACTCGCGAAGAGTGGACTGATCAGTATGCTGTGGAGCTCTCCGATTATATTGATATTGAAGGAACTTTCATGACAAAATTTGAAAGTGTTCTGAAACATCCTCCTGTGCAAAGACATCCTGATATGCATGGTCTTAAGATTCAGTTTGAAAAGATGCTGAATATTGCATACAAGGAGTTTACAGAGATCATGAAAGGTATCGATAAGAACAAAGAATCTTTCGGTAAATCTATCAATGATACTCTCGTTAGTATGGGTGCTACAGAAAAAGAAATTTCAACATACTGGAATAACATTAAGGATAAACGTTTGTTCTCTGCAAACATGTTTATGAGTGTCATCAAGTATATGAAAACGGACTCTATCAAATCGAGGGTAATTGATGTCTATCAGAATTCGGGAAGTATTGGAGATATTCGTGTTAAGCACGGTTTCGATTTTCTTCCAAACGATTACAATGTTGCTCGTGCAATCTTGGTGAGTTTTATCGAATCAAATCTTTCTTAACGTGTTACCATTTTAAGGAGTGAATAAGAGAATTTCATTTCTAGTACAATAAAAAAAAGGATAAATTATGCAAACTGTAAAATTCGCAGGATTAAGTATTGAGTTGATTGACATGACACCTGAGGAATATATTACTCAGTTGGAAGATGCATTTAAAGAAATTGTCGAGTACCAAAACAGAATTGCTAGTGGTTATATATGGCCATTATGGATAAAAGAACCTTTGATCATGTTTGAAAGCGATCATGATAAATCAATTGTTATCGACAACCTGGAATCCAGAAAAATTTCAATTCTTCAAGAACTCGCAAGAGTTGATGATGCAGTTGAATTTTGCAAATGAAAAGATGGGGAGGGTTTACACCCTCCTCTTTTTTTGTCTTTTGGCTCCAAAACATTACAATGTGATAATTAAAAATGGAGATTCAAATGAGTAATTGGAATCAGCATAAATACGCTACTTCCGGTATAGAATCCGCTGTTGTAGACATTACTCGAACTTTTACAGGTTATCTTGTTAGCAAATTTCCTTATGGAACTTTCAAACCAGGCTCTGTCTATATAGATACACTTGGATATCTTGATGATCATAAAAGAAGAGAAAAAGGGTTGGTAAATCCTCAGAAAGTTAATAAACCTCATCTCTCTGTAGGTATTGAGGGTGGTAACAATGATATCTGGTCTAAGGATAATAATGGTCCTGATATAAACCAGTATAGCATGTTTCCAGGTGTTATTGATGATAAGCGTATTGTTTCGAACCATAGACTTGCAATGATTTGTAACGATCGCATTGGTATAAGATCTGATACTATTGAATTTCGTAGAAAAACTGAACTTACTATGAAGTTTATGTTTGATACTAAAGCCGACTTATCATCATTTAAAAGTCATCTATATAATAACGTTCCTGTTAAAGCTAATCAATACCTTGAAGGTATTAATTATGATATAGTTCTCCCTAATATTTTTATTAGAGATCTATACAAATTGTTTATGGATCAGGAAACTAAAAGTGATATGATGCTTCACATTGATGAGTTTTTGACGAAAGTTAATTCTTGTTCAGGATTCATTATTGAAAAGAAGTTTGAGGATGTAAATCCTGACAATATTTGGTTTGTAATGAAACGTTCAGGTCGAATTAATTTCTATATCGATGAGGTTGGTGCTAAAGATGGTGATGGAGCTAATAAACGAAATGAATCATATGATGAATTTAGTTTTAGTTTGAAAGTTACATTCGATCTTAAACTTCCAAATTCATACATTATGAATTATAAAATTTATAATGGTGTGAATAAATCTATGGTATGTAGAGATTATTTTAATCAGATGGAACCTGATGCCAAGACTAATGTGCCGGTTACATACTCTGCTCCTAGATTTGTTGATGATAGAGTTTATAAGAAGCGTCCTTCAAGTCATAAATATATAATATTTGGGTTTGAAGAATTCTTTGTTGAAAATCCTGACGAAGTCTTACAGCTTACTCAGGTTATAAATCCATTATCAATATTCTATCTACTGTTCGAGTGGTTGACTCCTAAAGAACGAAAAGGTCTTTTAGAGTGTCATGTTTATGAAAACGGTGATATTATGGGCGGAAAAGATCAAATAATGGAAGATGTTATAAGTGATATTGTATTATTCCTTAAAGGGTGTGATCCAACTGTATCATTTGTATCATATTTCTTTATCGATTATAAACGATTTAGATCTTTATTACCTCTCATTGTCGATAGAATAATCAATAATGTGCGTCCTAACTGGCCGTATGTCATAGGTTCATATCCTCCTAGACAAGATCCTGATCAAATCGTTCCTGATTATACAAAAATTGACAAGGATAAGATTAAGAATCCATTCATACGTGATATTATAAATCGTAATGAAGATTTTATCAAACACAAAGGAAATGGTACAGATCCTACAAAAGTTTGTTTGACTGTAAAAGGTGTTCACATATGTTATACATATGATGAGTATATCAAGAAGATTATTTCAGATGAAATAATTAAGGACGTTGTTTATTATAATGAGAAAGATCTCGGATTGATAAATAATATAAATAGTGGGATTACAGTGTACAGATCAAGAGGTTAAATATGAGTTTATTTACTCGAAATAGAATTCCAAATATATCTGTTATCAAAGCTGATGAAGTAGCTGAAAGTTACGTAAGTCAGAGTGAGACCTCAGGTATAATTGATATCGTTAAAGAATCTAGAAGAGATCTGTCCAAGATTATTAACCATAATATTGGACATGATTATACTACTTCTCCAACTGAAGTACTTTCGAAGATCGCAACTGCAGTTTACCGTAGAGAACTGAATATTGACGGATCAGTCACAGCAGTTGACAGTTCTCTGAATATCGATAAACTTGCATCTCATTCGATATGTGATGGAACTGTATCATATATTGAAACTGAAAGTGAAAATGTTATAGGAAGTCTAACTATCAGTGGTAATGATGAAAAGACTGCTAAGATTAATCATGGGACATATTCTCACGATGAAGGCGGTATGTTATTCCTCGAACCATACAAAAATTTCGTTCCTACTGACATCGTTGAGACATTTAAAATCGGAAGTTCAGTCTATACGTTACATTGTGGAATGTATATAACTGAAATTTCAGGAGATGCTTCAAATGTATACGATCTTATTGATAAAAATCGTATCATTGAGAAAAATCGTTGTTCCGTTGACAAAGTATATCCCTACTCAATTCAAGGTATAAATATTATTTCATCATGCGTTGGTGGTGATAAAATTTATATCAATACTGATAATGGGATATTGTCTTTTGATACTGTGACAAAATCTATAGCAGTTGTATCTGACAATATAACATTTGTATTTGTCGATATTGTTGTGATCAATGACTATATGTATGGTATCAAATATAATGGAATTGATTTTAAACTTGTTAAATATTTTATACAAGATAAATCTACCGAAGAAATTGGATACACTTTTACGGTTCCGCCAAATACAATATCTGTTGCTGGTGATCACATTATACTTTATAACCGTTACAATAAATTTCTTGGAATGAACGGTTATGTGAGATCTATTGATTTTACTAAGTATAATTATACCACTGGTGAAATTGTTGGCACCCAATACTCTGTGAATACACATAATATCACAAATATCATGTTTATCGTTGGTGATAACAATTATACCTACATCGGTTTAAATATGATAATGCCATCCATACTCGATGGATCACTTCTTATATATAACCATCTGGATAGTTCTCTTACGTTGAAAGAAGTTAACAGAGGACGAATCGATAAATCTTATGGATATATGAGTAACGTTTACTTCAGGAATGGATGCATCTATTATAATGATTTTGATAAGGTTCACTTTATCAAGATTGTTAATGATAAGATCTCAATTTCAAGAAGTACTGATCTTATTGAAAATAAGACAATGTGTAAAGGTATTACAAGTTCGTTCGTTGATGATAATAACGTTGTTGTATCATTTTTAGATGGAACTACATCTGTATACCCTAGATATATCTTTGAGTATAATGATGGTATTGAATCCCATAAAGTTGCAGGAAATCTTTGTGAATTTAGACACGGTGATAATATTGTAAAATTGAAGAATGACAGCTTAGCTATCATTACAAATGGTGATGTTTTAACGCACACTGTTACTCCGTATACAAGATTTATGACACTGACGTCCGAATTCAACGATATGATTGCATCGTATGGGTTTACTATCGATTCAGATAATCTGGGAGTTGTACTTGTAACAAATCCTACTCCAACATCTGTAAGATTTTGGATGTATTCTATAAATATCCCATCTAAAGTTGTTTCACTTGTTGCAAATAATGGATGGAATGTATCTCCTACGATTAAAACTGAAGATATTCGGTGTAGCAATAATAAGGTTTACATTCCTATAAAGAGTTCAGCTGATGGCGGATTCTTAGTAGTTGCAGACTTTAATAATCAGATTTTCAGATACAATAGAGTTACTGTGTCTGCATCATTAGATTCTTTTAGTCCTACTATAAGTCCTGACTGTACCAAGATGGTTATCGGAATTGATGGATCATGTCATATCGTAACTATAAATCAGACTTTTTATCAGTCTGTTGAATCGGTGATATCCCATTCCCCAGATTATCTTAAAACTACAATTAAGGTTCCTGGATCCGTTACATATAACCAAAGTACTTATAATGGGATAATTTACATTGATAACTCTGGATCACCTATTGTTCCCGCATCTGGTCGTCGAATTTTTAGATATGCGAATGATAGAATTATTGTTAAAGGTAATACTTACATTAGATTTAAAAATTCTATGAGTATTGCTGAAGTTACAATAAATGGTGTTACTAGAGATAAAGGTTTTTCAGGGATCTCCGGAAATATTCAAACTATAAAATATGATGATTCATACATTGTAGTTTCTATCGGAAATTCTAAGATCTATATCAATGAAACTCCTGAAAATCTTGACAATAACTTGGTTATAACAAATCCAATGACAGCCAGATGTTTTACTAAAAACAATCTTGTTGTGACTATTGATGATTTGAATGTATCGTTAACTTACATTGGATCGTTGGGATCGGTTTCTAGATATACTAAATCTGATGTATTGAATTTACGTTCGGTTAACATTGATCCTGAACTTGTTCAGATCATAAAAGGTTCTAATTCAAGAATCGATTGTACATCTATATCGACCTTTATGGGAAGAGATTATTCCACATATACTGTTATGGATCGTGTAAGTTCTAAGATTCTTGGACATTTTGTTATGTCTTCTTCTTATGATTCCAATACTAATCATATTGAGATCTATGATATTAGATATTACAAATGTACATCTGTTAACTACAAAGGGTCTATTGGCGGACACCATATTACATCTAGCGTTGTAAGTGGATTTATGTATGTAGTTTTCTACGATAGTAGTTTCCTAACTTATGTAAAATATTCGAGTCATTCTAATAGAACTATTGTTGCTAAATCTCTTAGATATCAACCAAATACTATTCCATTGCATCTCGAGATAGATGGAATTAATCTTATTCATAGATTTGTATATGATGGAGCTATGCAAAGTTATCATAATGGCGCAATAATACTCCCAGATATGGAATTTGGATCCGCAGTAGCAGCTAACCCTCCAGTAGCTGGAAATAGCTTGTTGTTTTCACATAAAACTGAGAATGGTGTTATTGCGTGTGTAAATGTTTATGATACTTATGCAACCTTTGGTTGGGGTCCGACTACTGAGAATATCGTTCTTAACGATCAGAAAATGTGTTCATTTATCAGATCTAGAATTGCTACCGGAGAGTCATATCCAACTATATCTGTAAACGGTACGACTAAAGACTTCTCCCTACACCTACATAATGGCGGTACGGATTTTGTTAAAGGTTATACTGAATCGGTCCAGTTCGATTTCATTGAGAAATATGTTACAAGCTTCTGTAATCCAAGTGCTTTCTTAAACTATAAGAAGTATGAGATTGGGGATGAAAGTAATAAATTCCTAGATGTTTACACATCTACAGGTGGTCGTACATCATTCGAGGATAAATCCGGAAGAGTGAGAAGATCTTCAATTCCTGGAGATGGTAGATATTTCGAATTGTTTGGTAAGAATGTGTCGTTTATCTCTGAAACAGATTGTAAAATTTCAAAATACAAGGTCAATGATCATGATGTATTTTGTGATAGATCGTATCCGTATATCAGAAATGTTGAAGATAGTCGTCGAATTATTCTCAAGACATTCTACTTGACAAACACTCTTGAAAATAGTGTAAAACTTCTACAATGTCAATATTCTGATAGTGGAGTTTTAGGTTGTTACTCTGGTAGAACTACGATTGTTGCAAATGGTGTAACTGGTAGACTTGAAATTATCGATGACGCTTCTATACAGTATTGTGATTCATCTATATCAATTAACGTTGGTTTTGACGATGAAACAATTGTTGGATACAAACGATCAGATGATGGTTTTGGATTCAGATATTATAAAATAATTTCTCAATTTGGAGCTGTTCGAAGCTTTACATCTAATGGACAATCTATTCCTGTCAGATCTGTGTATTATGGTCGACGGAATTTTATTACAAAATTAGATGATGGTCGAATGATATTTGAAACTACGGGTTCTAATCCTAATGGAACTATGTACCCGAGTCAAATTGATAAACGTATCAGTAATATTAATGGAGATACTGTAGATGATCAGCTTAGAGATGTAATTTGTGTCTCTGGTGTAAATTATCTTATGGGAAATACTAAGACATTGCTTTGTAAAGATAACGGCGATGTTGCAGTTGTTATTGGTGATGGTGGAACTCCAAATACTAAATATTACCTGATAGAAAATGTCGGAAGTTATTTAGAGACTAACGATAATTCTAAAACTTATTCTAAAATACTCGCAATTAGTAGTTCTCTTGTTGCAACTATTGAGTTTTTGGATTCTAATGGTGATAGATTTATTGGTTTTGGAAACATATCCATTACTGAAAAAACTGCAGATCTTGAATTCTCTATAAATATCAAAATGTTTGATGATTATATAGAAACTATGGATAATAGTAAGATATATTGTGGAAGTTTCTCTGCTCCAATGATTCAAACTTTATACGGATTGTGTTTGACAAATATACTTGGATCAATATATGATGCGGTGATAAATGTTACATATTCGGTATATCATGGTTTGATTGGGATTGGTGCAAGTTTACACGGTGTGCCGTTACTTGAAAGATGGCATATTCCTGCAAACGATATAAAACCAGTCGTTTTTAATACTCCTACTGCGGTGATATTTCAATTCCATTCATGTATAACTTTTGTTCCAAAAGGTATAAATGGATTGAGAAACTTTTTGGCAAACCAATTTAAAATTAGTTTTCCTTCACAATATTCTCCTAAACAATTGAAAGATGTTAAGATAACTGAATTTGGAAAATCAGTATTACTGTTTGATGATAATTCATATCAGATAATAGATAATATTTCTTTTAAAGAATATAAAGTTGTCCACAGTTTACAAGGTTTGGGTGCTACAGGACAGATTTCGGATCCTACACTTAAGGAAATATTTATTCTTGATAGTGGGAAATTATTCTATGTAAACTCAAATTCTTTGAAAGTTTACAATGGAACTACTTTCGTTAAAGTTGAATGTAAATATAGTATTGATAAATATTGTATTGACACTCTCTATAGTAGATTGTATTTCTATGCTGATGATACTGATGGAACTTTTGGATATATAGATCTTAAGACTAATGAAACTGTAATATTTGATACATTCTATGGAGATCGTGTTAGATTTATAACTAAGCGTGGAAACGGTGAAGTTATTTATATTCTGACAATGAACTACGTTTATATGATCATAAATTACAAGTTGTTTAAAGTTAGAAAAATATCTACGAAAGATGTTATTGAAAACTTTAATCCTGATGCTAGTTCTATAGGGTTTGTAAATGTCACAACTCATATCGAAAAAGATTTATATCTTGATGGAGTTGAAGTTTAAAATGTAAATAGTGGGGATCACTCCCCACTATTTATTATTATCGATCAAGTTTACTTTCCAATACCATTCGATTTCTTGGAGAGTATTGTGTCAATTTCGTGAGAGACATATTCAACATAATCTTTGCAGCGACAAATATTGCACTGTCATTGTATGGATCTGTATCATATATCACTTCGCTAATTCCTGATTGAATAATCGCTTTCGCACACTCATTGCATGGGGCCATTGTAACGTATAGTTTACAACCTTCAATACTTGTACCAGCTCTTTGAGCCCCGGTGATAGCATTGAGTTCAGCGTGAACTACATAGAGATATTTTGTATTAAGTGGATTTTCATCAGTTTTACCCCAAGGAAGTTCATCATCATTAATATCATTAGGGAAACCATTATAACCTACAGAAACAACTCTATTGTTATTGTCTACAATGACTGCGCCAACTTGGGTTGAAGGATCTTTACTTCTCATGGCTATTAGATTCGCCATTTGCATAAATGTTTCATCCCACGTAATAACGTTTTCTCTTTTAAGAGACGACATACCACTCCTCCGCAGCTTTTTCGATAGTTTCAATTGCAGTTTTAAGAACTTCATCTTCTGTAGAGGTGAATTGTATTCCTGTTATTGGCGCATATAAATCTTTATGTGTTACAATTTCTGAGTACACACGATTTACAACCATTGAGAATGCAACGTTGTCGTTGTAATCCAACTCTTGTTCATTACCATTGACTCGTTTATTGAGTCTTCTACTGAACTCATCCATAGAAGCTTGCCAATTTTCATTTATAGTACAAAGTACTATAGTCCTTATTGGCATTTCAATATTATACTCTTTCATTTTATCGAACACGATATCACAATTCTTGCGAATACGTTCGATATCATTGTCCTCATCGAGGATACCAGATTGATAAATGACCGATGATAGATATCCTCTGTCACTGATGAGGAGGTTTCCGTTACGAATTAACGAGATATCCGAAGGTTTTACACTTCGCATTTCATTTCCAAGCTGATTGTTTTTTCTATCAATCATGAAAATTTCTGTAAGTTTTCCGATGAAATCATCGTCATTTGCAGGTTCAGCGAATGCATTACTTCCAAATGTTTCTTCGATACTCTTCTTAACACTGCGATCAGGTTCATTAGAGAAGCTTGCGCTCTTAAACTTAAGTTTAAGATTGTTTGTAAGAGTAGAAGTTCCTGTAAGTTCTCCGCCTTCGATGTAAACAATTTTACTTGAGACTGGGAGTTCATTGTATAAGCGTCTGATTAGTTGGACAAGGATGTCGACTTTTTCTTTAAACATTTCGTTTCCTAGGTTTGAGAAAGAAAGTGTAGGTGGAAATCCCACCTACACCCAGATTACATTATTCCGCAGCAGCTTCGGTATCAGTTTCAGTAGGAGCTGTAGGTACAACTCTTCTTGTAACTTTAACTTCATCCGCTTTGACAAGACCGATTTCAGTAAGATATTCAATGTCAGCCATAGAAATGCCTTTCAGACCATTGAAGATTACGTTATCGAAAACTTCGATTCCGTCAAATTCAATTTCGGTAGATTCCATTTCTTTAACATATTTGATAATCTCATCGTAACCAGGCTGACCTTTAGTAATGGTTGTCGCACCTTCTTTGATGAAAGGTTTTGCAAACTTTTCACGAAGTTTGTAAAAGTCTTCAATCTCAGTAAGAAGCGATTTTCCCAATAGTAGTTTTCATAACACTCTCCTAAAATAAGGTAAACATTAATTATTTGTCATAATAATGTTTACCTTATTATTATAGAAAATTACATAAAAGATTTTCTAACTCTTGGCCAAATAGATTCATCCGAAGTAGTAGTCCCTGGTTTGCCAATTTTAACTCTAAACGAATTTCCGACAAATATCATTTCGAATGAAATTCTATGTTGTATTTTTGGAGTTGTTAGATTATAACCCATACTCACTTCAATGTACGCATGGATATATCCTCCTATATTTTTAGCTATGACTTTACCAAAGCAATTTGTATAATCAGGAGTTGAAAATGATGCATCCGTTTGTGGTTGCCAATATGATACTTCACTAGAATCAGATCCGCCATGTTGAGAAACAAGTACGGAATCTATGAACTCCCCATACAAAGCCTCTATAGTAAATGTCCCGAACAATAATAAACCTGTAGTTATTTCAATCTGTTCGCCGTTGTTCAAATTATATTGTTTACCATTGGCCAAATCTACTTTATTGTCATCTCTAGAAAGTTCCTTTAAATTAACAATATCATCAACCGTAATGTTTGTTGTAGCCGATCCGCCATTAGAACCGCTCAACCCATATCTATATACAGATAAAGCTGTTACGCCACCATTACTAGCAGAGGTTGGTCCAGTGGATACCGCATCAGGACTTATTCTTATAGTTTCAAAACTTAATGTAGTATCTGTTCCAAATATACTATCGTCATTTGAAAGCGTTAAAGATTTTGAAAACTTTACAAGTTTTGCAAAATTTAATGCAGTTAATGAAGCTGATTGATTTGCAACAACGGCATCACCATTATCATAGCCTCCTGTGCCCTGATTTTCTCTTTTTCTGATAGTTACGGTCAGAATTTGCTTATTACCATTATAATTGGTATTATCACTATGAATTATTTCACTTATAGGATCAAAATTTATATAATTTACATTATCAATTTCGATTCTTATAGGATCATCATCACTCTCAGTGGCCGAATATACATCATCTCTAAAACGTTTCAAGTATAAACTTTTCGAGAGTTTATTTAAATCATACATATCATTTACAGTAAAACTGAAATCTTCAGACCATTCTGTGTTACTAGTACTCCCGGATTTATACCGTTTATAATATCTGGAAAAAGTTATTGAATTTGCGTACCCATTTCTAGTAGTTGTAGTTCCACTGCTCGTTGATCTAGTTGGGAGTATATTAAACGATGCCAGTCCGTTATTATCTACGCCAAATCTTTTAACTATTTCATTTGGAATTAATCCCCAATAGCTACCATTGCTAATAGGATTTCTACCATAGTTATTATCAGTTTTAGACACATAATAAGTTCTAATTCCATCAGTATCTTCGAGATAGACATATGAATTATTAGCATATGTTGAAGTTGAAGACCACAAACCGCCGCCAGAGAGATTTTCAATATTTAAATCTCCACCAACTTCCAAACTAATAAGCTTCATTTTGCCAGTAAATGAATCAAATGTCATCGTTTCCGATATATCATTATCATTAGTACGACCTACATTGAAAGTCATCCCGTTAATTGTATAATTGGAAGTTTTAGTCTTGTAATTGGTGTAATACTCGCTAGTTGCATAGACATAAACACCGTTTGATGTCATTGATATAGCCTCTCCATTTACAACTGTATACACAGGTTTTTCACCATCTACAATTGAAAATTCTCCATTCTGGATCCTGAAATTACTTCTTGTAAGTTCAGATCTCGAACCAGTATATCCTGAAGAGAAACCGAATGTCAACAATGAATCATCTGCGGTTATTTTAAGTTTATTGGCTCTAGAGTAGTTTGTATCAAATGGTCTATGGCTAGAAATCTCAATTCTTCCAAGAGGATTTCCGTTTATATCAAAATTTGGATTAAGAGAAAATCCTGATATACCATTTACATTATCTCCGCCATATACAATTATTCCATCTCTGTAAAATTTTGTATATTTGCGTAGTTTCGGATCTGTTAGATTTCTAGTACGTTTCTCAAATATTAAAGATTCTTGAGAAAGTTTTGTATTAATTAATACTTCATCGTTTAATGCCGAAACAAATCTCGGTTCTCTAGATATTTTAACCGTAGGAGAAATGGTATCGCCAGATTCATCTCCATATACGGTTGTCATATTTTTAGACATAGAAGGATTTATTTCGATAACAGCGCCTGCAAGATGACCTGTCGCTATTGTTGATTGAGGACTTCTTATAATATTTAGAACTTCTCTTTTGGTTGAAAGATCTACCGTAGTAAATATTCCATCATATCTACTGTTCATCGTTCCAAATTGAAGATTTCCTTCAACAACCCCACTGCCAGTACTGTAAAAGTGGCCGTTGTTATATATCCAAAAATGCGGCTGAAAATAATAACCGGATCCATCAGGAGCAGGGGACTCAGATCTACCAACAGACAGATTGAAGAATTGACTGTGATTTTCAGTTAAATGATCGTGGAAATCTCGCATTGACATCTTTTTACGAACATTCGAATCATCAGTTGAAAAAGTCAACTTCAATTTGTCTAACATATCATTTGAAGAACTGTTAACTCCTATGTCCGAATTTGTAAGAGAGTCTTTCCCTAAGATATATTCGTTAACGAATTTCATCAAGCTAACTTTTTCAATCTTGCCAGGAACAGTTGACGAAACAGCTTTAGTTTCAACAGACAGCTTACTGTCAACTGTGAATACGGGGTTGGCTTCATATTTCCCATTTACAAAATCCAAAACGTTTGCACCAGTAACGGTACCACGTTTGATAGACCCATCTACAGAATCTGAATAGTACGCATTGAAAATATACTTATCGCTCAATCCTGAACCGATAGCATTCCCATTATTGAAAAGTCGTTTTTCCAAATTTGATATAGTTATAACTGCGTCACGTTTACCGGTTACAGGATCTGCAACCTTCTTCACAACGTATAATATATCATTATCTTCCAAGCTCGTTGTCGGAGCTCTATCCGTTATTGGAGATTTCATATTCATGATAAACCTCTTCCTTATTTAATTTCATTGTTTGAGTATGAAATGAATGTTTCTTGTTCTTCTTCATATACGATTGGAACTCCATCCACTCCACAAATAATCATCGCTTCAGGATTAATACCAGGGATCTCTTCAGTAACTACGTTTCCATCAATAATATCACCATATTTAGGATATGGGTAATTATCAAAGTCACCTTTAGTTGCTGTGAAATCGTATCTGTTAAATGATCCGCTATAACGGAAAGGAACTCCCCATTTAGCTTTATTCAATAAACCACTTGCATCATTTATTTCGATAGCGATATCGATTAAACTTAATGCATATCTTCTAGTTACATCTCTACGATGATTATAGAAATTGGCATCAATTGAGCCTGGTCGAATTAGATCTGACAATTCGGAACTTCCGTAAATATAGTGCGGAGTTGTGTCTTTAATATCCCCAATATATCCGTCTTCTCTAATTCTAGTTGGTTCAGACGAACCAGTCTTAAACGTAACATACGGTTTACGATATCCATCTCCGCCATTTCCACCTGTTGGGATAGCCATTTGACTAACAACTTCGAAGTATGGAGATATAATAAAGTGAACAATATTTCCCTGATCTTTAGATAATACAAAGCCTATTACAGGAATTGTTATTGCTCCTATCACAATATTACCATGACAATTATAAGTACGCTCATCTACGAAATTGTAAACTTCTCTCATCAAATTGTATAAGTCAAAATTGTGATTTCCGAAATCAGTTCGTATTACATGACTTCCAGGAAGTTCATTATTACTTACATATGAATCCGGTTGGATTTTAAGATTTAATAACTTAGAAGTTATTCTATCTTGAGCAGGGATATTTGTTATACACTTTATCGTATTATCATTACCCTTGTAATACTTCGGTTTTACAATTTTATCTGTATAACCTGGTTTTACATCTATAGGACCATATCCATTAGTTGAAAGATTTCCACAACCTATGATATTCCCACCAGCGACCTCAGTGAGTCCCGGAGCAGATAATGATTGATGGAGAGTTACCCCACCAACTCCTGTAATCAAAGGTGTAATTTCGATATTCATTGGAATAATATTGTCATACACGTCATCGACAGTAATGGTCATCGCTTGTCTAGTTATATAGAAATCGACAAATCCTGGAGTTGTCATAGATGCATGTATAAGAGTATTACAATCATCAACACTCTTTATATACTCTGCCATAAATCCTATACCATATCTATCTTCCAAATATCCTGTGGTTATATAACCTTTCATGGACATCAATGGCGTACTAATACGGACTTCGAGTAGAAGTTTTCCGATATTAACCGTTTCTGGAGATAGAGGGGATTTTCTTGGATCTCTAACAAGTTTTTCGCCAAGTTCACAAGTGAATACTTTCTTCCAATAATTATGAGAATAGACCGCGTTTGTACGTATGATATAACTACCTGTAATTATATTTTTACGTGGATCATTCTTCAAATTTTGAACGTGATCATATACCGAATCGGTAAACTCACAAACTTTATTTTCTGCGATAAATGATGTTTCTGCAACTTTATCTTTATGTACCATAAGTCTAGAACTTGTGGTCATCACATTCTTGACAACTGCGTAGAAATTCTTAGATAAACTTGAGGGCATATTATCTAGAAGTTCCAATAAATACTCATGTTTTTCTCTAACTTCTCCAAGAGATGAGTTTATACAATTCATCAAGTCATCTGGAGAAATAGTATCTACGTCTTTCAGACTTAGCAATTCTTTTACAGCTTCTTCAAAAACTAACGTTCCGTTGTTTTTGTAACCAGCATAATTGTTGGAATTCGTTATATTTGCCATAATTCCTACCATATTAACATTAATGTTTACATTGATATGTTTTGATATGAAAACATCCCAATGTAACAAAAAATTTTTAACTTTGGGGATATGTATGATCGATCTTGAAGAAAAGAGATTATCGGGTTATATAGAACCCGCTACAGAAGATACCGAAATTGGTATTCAAGTTATCGAATCTAAATTCAATGACGCATTTGCGAGATTGGATAACCTTACTAGA